>BNJU01003922.1_pt1 | contig 74493 bp, 82 predicted proteins | sample 8539281 | NCBI WGS metagenome assembly BNJU01 (sample SAMD00202456, study PRJDB9452) | human saliva metagenome | isolation source: human saliva | place: Japan
ATGGCTTCATCTGGCGGATTGTAAGCTGCAAAGGCAGCAGCAAAGGCGCTAAACAGCAGACTTTCCAAGATCAAATATATTTAATACTTCTTTTGAGGTTCACTCATCTCGCATATGCTTGCGCAATAATATGGAATGCGTTCAGCGTCTCCTGTTATTCAATCATTAGTTATTCATTTTAGAGAACGCTTATGTTTATATCAGGCAATTATCTTAGTGCTCGCACAAATTTTATATGGGTGTATCACGCATTTATACTTACAGCGATAGTAGCCAAAGTCACCCAACGCACTTTGAAGAACTCCTCACGTCGCACATAGGTCAAAGCACTTCCGGGAGAAGATCCTGGTTGGCAAATTTTCATAGGCTCGCTCTTTACAATCCTGTGTATCTGGCTTTGCTATAAGCTCACGTGGTCTTGAGTACGCACGCATAGGAACATTTACAGGGCTGGGCATCAGGACTAATTCATTTCCGCGCAGGCCCACATCATTAGAAAGAGATGGAAGGATGCACAGAGAAAGGTGCAAACTCAACGATGAACTCTTCAGGGACCCGATAAGAGCAAAGCCTATCAAAACAAGAAGTCTGCGACGAACAAGCCTTTACAAAAGCAATGGAAACAAAAGAGAGAAGATAACCACAAAGGACCCGATAGCGTTTCTCGGAGTCCTTTTGATTTATCTTGATTATTAGATATCGTCTCTGTTGACCGACATGACATGGTGCGAGGGCCTCCTTCCTCTTTGAAATTTCAGCGGTATAGCCAAAACCTTAACGCCCTTCTTTGTCGAGAGAAGCTCATTCGTAACGTAGTTTCTCGTATGTAACAACCGTTCCCGGTGCTATGTGCAAAAGTGTGTTTGAACTGTCGTTCCACTGTTCTCTGTGCCGCCATCTTATCATCTCCGCCACATCGAATCAGCTCAACTGCCGGTGGGTTCAAAACTGACTTTTGAGGGTATGTTTGTCAAAGTATCTGTAACCGAGCTATACTTCACCTCACCGTCTCTATCAAGCTCCATCTCAAATAGCTGAAGCGGTGCCTCAATCTCAGGATGAATGGTGAACTTGTCAGTCACCATTGTGAATATGGTGATCCAGGTGCATAGCACGAGTCTTAGGTATGTCAAATACTATTACACGCTTGAATTGAGTTTCGGAGCAGGTTGCGAGCAAATCGCTCTATCGCTGCCGCTGTAGTTCTCTGGCTTAGCCCAACTGCTACTGTCTCTTTGTTCAAACCAGGACGTCTCCACTGATTGAGTAGTCGTGATTGTAGTCATACCACAATCTGTTTTCTCCACCTGAGAATTTCTATTGTATCGGTACAGTACCTGGAGTAAAAGCGCCTTCTACGTCTTGTGCCTGTGCTCATAACCGTGGATGTCTGAGTCCGTTTCTCTGCATGCACCCGACGAGTGGTGAAAGGTTCGACATAGGATCTAGGTAGAACGGTAGGATGAAGAAATAATTCGACAAACGAACTTGACTCTAAAGCTTGGAACCTCGTCCTTCTTAACAATCCGCTGACAATCTTTGCAACCATTTCCTTCGTTGGCATCTCGTTCAGGTATTGGAAAACTGCCTCTCCCGGCGAATTTGTTGTTCATGTGGTTTCGCTACAATGAATTCTTCCAAAAATTTAGCTTTTAATCTCCGGATTTGCAAGCTGCCCTATTGTCTCATCTACGACGTACACCACTGACGTCGTTGTCTCTAAGCACCTGAGCATAAGCATGTTCTTGCTGTGCACCTTAAGTATGGTATATCATCAGCAATCTTGCAAAGTTCTCCGGAACAAGGCCCTCAACCTCATAGCCAAATTCTATGAAGAAGAACTTTTCGTTTAACTTTTCCAACTCAGAATAATTGTGTGTTCCGGGTCTCATAAACTTTCTTTTCTATGTATCAATATCTTATATAACCAGATTGTAACATTGTTATCGTCGCTATTCGTTTTCAATAAGCTGCTTTTAATGTGTGGTATACTTTTTATCAAAAGAAAAGATAAATTGAGGACAACTTATGAAGAGAATCTTACTATCGCAACGGGTGGAACAAAGCTTTCGGTCCAAAGCCGAAAACGGTCTGAAACCTGCGATTTCCCCGAAAATGTTGTTTATACATACCTCACGCCAGTAGGCGATGCGACATTACGTAAAAGCAGATTTTAATATGACAGCACCAATATCAGCCTGAGCACTGGATGCTCGCAAGTCAGAAATTGAGTCTAAGCTACGATAGTTATGACGGTTTGATAACGCACGGAACGGACACCATGCATATACGGCATCAGCTCTTTCTACTGATGTGGGAGCATCTAAACCTATAGTTTTGACAGGTGCTCAGAAGTCAGATTTCAGACGAATTCACCGATGCAAGACGCAACCTCAGTGACAGTACCAGCTTTTATCTTAACGGCGGTCTTAACGGCATTTTTATCGTCTCGTGACGGCAAGGCAATACTGGGAAACCAGAGCACGTAAAACTAGAAGCAAGAGTTTTGCCGCCTTTGACAGTATAGGCTACCCCATCGCTGCTTTCAGATGATAATCGATAATCAAATACTTAGAGGCTCCGGTAGTCCAGGAGATGTGCGTTGTCCGTCGATATCCGATTCCGTATTCTCTGTCAAGCTGATTCCCGAATCTGACCCGAGATTCTCGCTTATCTTGGCCAGCACTACAACATCATCGTGATTGAAAGCTGGTGTTGGTGGTATACCATTCTATGACAAGAGAAACTTCGATGAACTGCACCTTGACCGAAAAAGGGTAAAATCATCGTTATCGCGACTCAGGTCATGCTCGAGGAAGCGACGCGGAGAAATACGAGGTTGGCGCCCTGCCCTCGACAGATACAATGTGCTTCAAAATCGCTGATATGACCGTGTAGAATCGGCGGTAACAAAGCTGATGTGGCTATGTGCCGAGCATTCGGACTATGAAGAAAATCGAGACTGGTTTCTACGTGTATTAATCCACGACCTGCTCTACGAAACCCAGAGCTAGATGTATTATTTGGAAATATAGTAACTCGGACGGACACATTTCTATAGGTTTTATGTCCCATACACATAGAATAAATTGGAGGAAAATATGGAATTAAATCGAGTAAAGGAACAACTACTTAAGCTACAGAGTCATGGCGCATACGCACACGCCATGGAAAGCATCAGCTATGACGGACAGACTGTTGCCCCAAAGGGCACTGCCGAAAACCGCGCTCACGCTCTTGCCGTGCTCAGCGAGGGAGGAATACCTGATCAAAAACAGGAAGTGAAACAGTAACTCTTCTCGAGCTTCGGATATAACAAGGCTGTTTTGACAGAAGAGGAAAAGCGCATGGTTCACCTCATGCTCAAAAAGATATCCGCCGCATGCAGAGCATCCCTATGGACGAGTACATAGCCTATCAGAGCTTGTTGCAAAAGCTGAAGACGTTTGGGAGGATGCTAAGAAAAACAACGACTTTGCTTCCTTTGCACCATACTTAGCTGAAATTTTCTTGAGACAGATATCAAATTTGCAAAAGTACTGCGCTCCGGATAAAGCGCCTACGACTACTGGCTCGGTGAATACGAGGACGGCCTGACAATGGAAGTCTGCGATGAGTTCTTCGCCAAGCGAGAGAGAAATCGTACCGCTAATCAAGCACATTTTCGGCAAGCGAGCAGGTTGATTCATCATCTCAGCGAAACTTCCCTGTTGCCAAGCAGGAGGAGCTCTCATACTATCTGATGAAGCTCATGGGACTTGACCTTGCACACTGCGGTCTTTTCAACAAGTGAGCATCCGTTCACAACAAGCCTCGGTTCACATCTTGATGAGAGAATTACGACCACTATGTGGATGATGACTTCGCTTCTTCGATGTATAGCGTAATCCACGAGAGCGGTCATGCACTCTACGACACGGGAGTTGTGACAAGTATCTATACGACTATCTCGACGCAGGCGTTTCTATGGGAATCCACGAAAGCCAAAAGTAGATTCTACGAGAACCTGCTAGGTAGAAGCCAGGAATTTATAGCATTTGTACTTCCAAGCTAAAGGAGCTTTTCCTCGCTCAAGGATGTCACAGCCGAAGCGCTTTATCGTGCAATCAAGAGTTGAACCTCTTTATCAGAACAGAGGCAGATGAGGTTGCATTGTCTTCACGTTTTGAGATATGAGCTCGAAAAGAAACTGATGGCCGGCGAGATAAAGGTTACGGAACTACCTGAACATTGGAATAAGCTATATAAAGAATATCTGGAGTCGACGTTCCTAACGATAAGCTCGGTGTTCTTCAGATAGCCACTGGGCCGGCGGTGCAATCGGCTGCTTCCCGTCATACGCACTAGGTTCCGCCTATGGCGCTCAGCTTCTATCGAAAAGATGGCTGCCGAAATCGACGTCAGACGCTCTATCAAAGGGCGACTTCTCAAAGATAAACGAGGTGGAACAGAGAGCACATCTGGAAACACGGAAGTCTCTCACCGCTCAGATGAGCTTTTCGAAAAAGCTCTCGGAGAGAAATTCTCAGCCGATGACTACATTGACTACCCTAGAGAAGAAATTTAAAGAAATATAAATAGAAAGGACGGCGAGAACCGTTCAAAGGAAAAATCATGTTTAACTTTAACCATTTTAATTTTAACGTCTTAGATTTAGAGCGCAGCCTTGAGTTCTATGACAAGGCACTGGGACCAAAAGCCTGTTCGTGAAAACACGGTGACGACTACACCTGGTCTATCTCGGCGACGGAAGAACTGACTTTCGGCTGGAGCCTCACATATGCACGACCGCAAGGAGCCATATAATCTGGGTGAAGTAGAGTATCATCTCGCTTTGAGGTACTGACGACATGGAAGCATCCAGAAAACTTCACGATGAGCTGGCTGCGTTTTGCTTTGTAAATGAGCTCTATGGAATTTATTTCGATCGAAGATCCTGACGGGTACTGGATAGAGATTGTTCCACAAAAAGTAAGCAATCGGCAAATTATATGTCATACAAGTATCTGAATGTGCTATGACACAGACAGTAAAAACGGAAAGGAGAGATGATTTAGCCTATGAGCTAATCATGCCAAGAAAAATGAAAATTGAAAGGCATCATATATTAGGCCCATTGTTTCAATTTCTTGCTGTAACTTTCGGTGTTGTTCTTTTGCGATAAACCTCTGCAGCTTTGTTCCTGCAGGAGGTCTTTATCCGAGCGGCTTCTCCGGATTGCACTCGATCTCAAAGAGTCTCGTGCTAAGTTCTTTGCGCTTGACATACCGTTCACAGCCCTATATATTCCGATAAAATCTATTCCCTATCTACATAGGCTTGGCACATCGGTAAAAGGTTCACACTTTACAGCCTTTTGCGTAATCGCACTCACCAGTATTTTGACCGATACAATTCCGAAGTTTGTGATAACCGAGGACATGCTCCTAATATCTGTATTCGGTGGAATCCTCAACGGACTTGCTGTTGTTGTTACGCTTCTAGCCGGTGCAAGCCGGTGGCGGTATGGACTCATATCGATATTCATGTCGGAGCGCAGGAGCAAGGACGCATGGAATTTGATACTGCTCACAAACTCTTTGATTTTACTGACTGCAGGATGTATTTTCGGCTCGAAAAAGCCCTGTACTCTATTATATTTCAGTACTGCAACACGCAGATTATCAAGCTCTTCTACAAGCGCTATCAGCACACACTGCTCATCATCACCGATAAAACTCAGGAGATTTACGAGCAGATTCGCATCGTTACACACCACGACGCAACGCGTTTGCCTAGGCACCGGTTGCTACGAGGGTGCCGAAAGAAAGATGCTACCGGTCGTAAACAGCGATCAGGTTTCAACAGTCCTAAATATTAATAAAGAGATAGACCCTCAGCATTTATCAACTCGCTTAAGACTGAGGAGCTTTAGGGCAGATTCTATCAAACAGAAGAAAAGATAAAATCATCCCAATGAGGAATTTCCTTATTACAATGAGACGAGAGCCGCTGGTTCTCGTTTTTGTGTTTTGATGGAAAAGATTTTTAATATAGAGATAATCATAGGCTTGATTTCCTCCCACAAAGAGTTATTATATAATTAAGAATAGTCAGAATACGGTTCTTGGATGCGATTTTTATGTATACGAGGTGCTTATCATGATCATCGAAAAATCGTAAAATACATATTTTATTCACTATCAGCAGTGATAATAATTGTAATTATACTTTTCTATAGTGTACTTATAACCGGACATAACTTGTCTATTCGCGGCTCATCACTTAATTACATTGTCTATATACTGATATTTTTACTTGTCCGTTTCACCCAGTACATTTTATATATCGCTATCGAAAAATACAAAACTATGGAAATATAAAACCTATATTTGTGCAAGAAAAGCCTTGGTTATAACTTCTCTAATTGCACTGAATTAAATGTATTTTACGCTTGCATTTGTTCTATATGCCTTTTTGTCACCCTGAGTTCTCGCTTTCCGATACCTTTTTGACCCTAACATTTTTGTTCATATCGTGTTTTATCTCTATAATAGCATGGGGCATTTCTTTAGTCACGGTTATAGCAGTTATTTTTGTAATAGGAGTAGAGGCTTATTATAAGTATAGAGTTATATTTATATATATATATAGGATACGATGGGACTTGTAATGCTTCAGAACCAAGTAAGATAGAAATCTTTTTACGTCATAATTGTATAGATACGAGGAGCTTGTCATGAACACAGAGAAAATCGTAAAACACATTTTTATTCACTGTCAGCAGTGATATTAAGCATGCTGATATTAACATACTCTATAATCAAGCTAGATATTGCGTATTTATTGATTGGGATATTATAGAATTCATATATAAGCATTGTTTCGTTTATATATCAATATTTTATATATTCATCTTATCAATGCATTTTATGTATCGCTACCGAAAATATAAACTATGGAAAAAATATAAATACCTATATTTCTGCAAGAAAAAGCCTTGCTATAACTCTCTAATTGCGCTGGATCTAAATGTATTTACGTTTGCATTCGTTGTATATGCCATGTACCACCCTGAGCTCGCTTCCGATACCTTTTGACCCCTAACATTTTGTTCATATCATGTTTTATCTCTATAATAGCCTGGGGCATTTCCTTAGTCACGGTTATATGCAGTTATTTTATAGTAGGGAGGGAATAAGTCATGAGAAACAAAGCAAAGATATTCTCTATAGCTTTAGTCATTGTAATTGCAGCTATCTTGATCTTTGTCTTTTATAGCAAGTCTTCGAAGACCAAAGCTGGAAACACTCGCGAAGACTACCTCAAGATTTCTATGAAAGCAATTCAAACAAATCCTGAGCTTGTCACTGTCAGTAAGAAGGATAAAAATGGCGAGTTTAAGGATATAACTGCTAAGTTCTATATCGATTACATAACGGATATTCAGGAAGGTAGGTTCGACAAGGCTCTGAAACTGCTTTCTGACGAGGATAATTACAGTATCTATTTTGAGAGCGGTCACTGGACCTCAAAACCTCTTTTGGTCGAATTTCGCGATGGCTATGAAAAGGCGGGGAATAGGAAGAATCCATCAATATATCCACGAGGCAAAGAACAGAATCTAAAGCCGGTAAAGCTTAGCGAAGAGAGCAGGCAATAAGAAATTTTGCACTATGTTGCTTTCAACTTCAACTACAAGGATAGATACACAAAGCACATAGACGATAAAGATAAATACTGAGCAATTGAAAGGTGTTGCGACGGAAAACCGCATAGAGATGATGAAGCTTGAACATTTCCCATATGAGATTGAGAAATATATGGCGCGAATAAAAGTCCGGCGTTTTCATCAAAGTTAAACCACGCCCAGGTGGTGACTACACCGCTATAAGCTACCAGTTGCGAGACGGTACAGTGTACAAAGTAACTCAGGGTATTCGAAGCCAAAATGCAAAAAGTCAATGGCAGGATGCTGGTCGATGAGTTCCTGGAGCTAGTACGGTTTTGGAATGAGTTATAAAAAGGTGAATAACAAATCATGACCACCCGTAAAACGGGTGGTTTGTTCTCGGCTATAAGCCATTGTTACCGCTAACACCTCAGGCGCTCGCTTTCACTTCGTTCAAGCTACTACCGCCTTTGACTCGTTGCTAACCCTTTAAAAGGGTACTTGTATTACTTGCCACCCTTAAAAGGGTCTTCGTATTCCTTAACACTTAATTTATCTATCGCTATGTCGCTTCTCTTGTTCTTTATATACTTTGCTATTGTAGCCTCATTAAGTCCTACCGTGCTTACATAATATCCTCTGACCAAAATGCCTATTTCCAAACTTGTATTTTTAAATTTGCATGTTTGTCAAAAATCATCAACGCACTTTTTACCTTTCAGGTATCCCATGATACTTGATACACTATATTTAGGTGGTATACTTACTAGCATATGAACATGATCTGCCATCAAATGTCCTTCCTATTATTTCAACACCTTTTATATTTACAAAGTGACTTTTATTATTTCTTTTATACTTTCTCGGTATTGATTATATATGATTTTTTTCGTCTATACTTTGGAGTAAATACAATATGATACTTACACAACCATTTTGTATGAGATAGGCTATTATGTTTATTCGCCATTTATAACACCTTTCCTTTCTTTTATGATAGTAGCTTGAACAATTCTATTATATCTGGAAAGGTGTTTGGGTATAACCCATTGTTTTCCACCCGCATAGCAGGTGGTTTTTATTTCGCACGCTTTGCGTACTCAACAGGACACGTCCTCATATTACAAAAAGGAGAGCATTGTCTCCTATCGCTAAATACGAGTTTTACCTCCAACCATGGTCATCACAGGAAGTATATCCTTTGATTTCATCAGGGTTTACCGTGATTTATGTCCTTATCTAAAAGGACCATATCCGCTAGGTATCCCGGTTCTATGCGGCCTTTGATGTCTTCCATAAATTCGCCATAGGCACCTCGATGGTATAGGCATCTATTGCCGTTTCAACATCGACACACTCTGCCGGATAGAATCCACCCTCCGGCCTTCCCCTGTCTATCGCTCTGGTCACAGTCATAGATATTGGGAATGGATTGCAGTCCTCAACCGGGTGATCTGTGCCGTGGGATACATGCGCCCCCTTCTTTTGCTGCCAGACTGCAGCGCATATGAGCTCGAAGCCAGCTCTGACCAACTAGGTCATCTACGATTTTCATATCATCGTAGTCCAGGAAGACTGGCTGTAGCGAAGACGAGAATGTTTCAGCTTTGCTATTCTATCGACGAGGTTCCTTTGCTCGTAATTTGACAGTAGAATCAAGGCATCGCCTCAGCTTGTTTTCACCATCGACAAAGGCTTCTCGCAGCCATCTCATCGTACGCTTTACTGCCTCATCTCCGATTACATGAGTAACCACCTGAAGTCCGTGCTCCTTTTGCGATGCGGCAATACTCATCCATATCTTCAACGCTTATCCACTCAAGCCCGTGGTCATCCGAATTTCCAACATAGCCATTAGTCATCAAAGCGGTTCTGGCACCTAGGCTTCTCGTCCTTAAAGAGCTTCAGCGGTCCAAGCGTAGCCATGAATCTTAGGATAATCACCATTAGCATACTCTCCATTCTCAAGATACTCCTTGAAATCATCAAGTCTATTGAAACAAACCTGATGTCATATCGGAGCAAAGCCTCCCTTTATCGTATGTGTCGAAGAGCTTAGTGCCGCAGGACCGTCGCAAGGTCGTTCCCATCGTTACTCTGAACGCTTGTAAGTCCGGGAGACAACCGCATATTCCATGAGTCTCAAGCAGAATCTTACGCCTCTCTTCTAGTGAAAAATCAGGTATAAGCTTTGCTATGTTGCAACCGTTTCCTGTAAAACATACCGCTTGGCTTTCCGTCCTCGCCTACGAGGTACGTCGCCTTCCTTGAAGAGCTCCTTGTTTGCCTCGATATCGAGCATCTCCAGGAGTTTTGAGTTTGTTGAAATTATATGACCGCAAACTCTTTCTAGAACGATTGAAATTCTGTACTGATCTTGTCGAGACTATTTTGTCCGGAATCCTGTGCTATCCACGAAATTATCCTGATTCCAGCCGATGGCGTGTAGTCCTCTTTGACGTGATTAGATGAGTTCTTTGCAAACCCTCTGCATATCCCAACCATCTCATCTATCGTAGTAACACCTCTATCATCGCTCTGATTTTCGTGTCTCACCAACTGCATGGAAGTGCAGGTGAGAATCATTGAGTCCGGGAATCGGTCTTCCCTCGCAGTCAATCAGCTGCGCTGCACCACAAGTTTCGCTGCGCAGCTTTTGATGTTTCGGCTTGATATCCTCATTAGATCCAACCACTGCAATCTTGTCATCCTCTATCAAAAGCGGCCTCTGCAAAGCTTCCTCTCAACATAAACCTTGCATTAACAAAACCTTACGCATTCTGCTTCACTCCTTCTTAAGCTTTCGGTCAAAGATGCAAACCACTCCGCACCACTGCCGGAACTATCAAAGTCCTAAAGCTCCATTAACTGCCTTCCATAATTCCCTGAACGAGAAGTCCGATGAACACTAGAGTACAAGAATTACGGAAACCGGATAGAACCAAACCTTGTAAGGACGCTCGATATTAGGATACTTGTGTCTCAAAATAGGCAGTGCAATTATAACCATAACGTTAAAATACCATGCCGCTGATTACGACTCAGGTTTGTCAGCTGATCAAGGTTCTTAGCAGAACCAGCAACAACTGAAAGTACGCATTGAACGATGATAGCACGGTTGGAAACTTGTGCTAGGATGTAGCTTTCAAAGCTCTTGAAGAAGTGTCTCTTCAGCCATCGCATAGTACATCCTTGGCTGCGCCAAAGTCGATTCCGTTGAGTGTACCGAACATCGCCATGAATCATGTAGAACACGATAACTCCGCCCGCATTTCCGAGAAGAGTCTTTGCGACTGCAGTGCCTAGATAGAGATCCTTTGATATCATCTCTGCAATCTTATCATGAGGAGAACCTTCATGATTGCGAAATTGAACAGTGTATATAGGAGTGTAACTCCACTGATTCCGATGATTATTGCACAGTGGCATATTCTTCCTGGGATTTCTGATCTCCTCGGCAACCGTATTTAGGTTTGTCCATCCCTCGTATGCTCAAAGCGCTGCAACGATTGCAATAGCCATCGGTGAAACAATGTAGTGTTGTTCTCTGCTGCATATGTTGCCGCCGAGCCCATGAAAGGTCAGGCTTACCTTTCGCAAACAACAGTGCTACTCCCATTACAATTACAATAGGGACTGTTTGGCTATCATCGAAAGACTCTGAACCACGGAAGCTATCTTTACACCGATTAGGGTTGTAGATAGTTGTGCGATAATCAAAACGATAGCGGCTACTTTGATACCGAAGTCACTTTATATCAAAGAAAGACCTTGCAACATTCATCAAAGCGATCGAAACTGCAGCGATGGGAACCCCGGACCCCTGAGTAGCCAATCTGTAAAGCCCGCCATAAATCCCACAACAGGGTGAAAAGCTCATTTAGGTAGATAACCCTTCCGCCTGCCTTAGGCATCGCAGTTCCAAGCTCTGGGGACCAGCAAAGACCTGCAACAAGTGAGATGACACCTGCAGAAGTCAACAGATTAGCGCCAGACCGTATGTTCATTTCCTGTCTCTCGAAGAACATGCGACCCTAGATAGAATATTCCGGAGCCAATCGCGATTCCGCCGATGATACTGATTCCGCCAAATACGCTAATCTCTTCTTTGAATTCGGTTTTTCAGTCGTCAACGAAGATAATTTCTTATCATCATGCATAAAAATCCCTCCTCTATCGTATATAGAGAATTCTAGTGCTTTTAGATACCCAAAGCACTTTAAAACTACTTCTTCATGAGTATAACTCCACTCATACATTGTCAAACAATATTAAGCATGAAAATAAGAGTTTTTAATTAAGTAAAGGAGCATAATTAAGATTTTTAATTATATTTATGCACTACGTCATTGAGTTCACAGCAGTCGCTTTTTCTTTATACAGAAATAACCCTGCTCGCGTTATGAGCTCCTTTATAACCTCGTTTTCCACTTTCCCATAGCTTCGGTCTCATCGTAGAACTCAACCTCCCTTACTTAAAAACCATGGTTTTTCTCCATCATAGCTATTGCATTTAAAATCGTGAGAGATAAAGATAAGTGTCATAGCGTTTTTATCGACCATTTTCTTAAGTGTCTTCATGACCTCAAGCTGCACCGGTATATCAAGCGCCGAAATTATTTCATCTGCAATAGAACTTTAGGCTCTGTCAACATGGTTCCTGCAAACTGCTTATCCTTTGTAGCACGTCCACCTGATAGCTGTTTGGGTAGCGATTGAGACAACCAGTGTCAAGCTCGTACTGAACCAGATGTTTAATTTTTCGCTCACGCTTTCCTTGATTGCTCTTGTTCTGCATGATTTCGCCAAGCATTCCATTCTCGCTTTTTATGAAAGCCTTTTCTCGTATCTTAAAGCAACATCACTTAGATTTCTATGGTCATGCTTGGATCAAAAGCTGCCTTTTGAGTTTTTGAAATACCATCTGTATAGAGATACTTCATGTATCTCTCTTTTTCCTACTACAGGTAATAGTTCATTTCTAAACAGAATCTCCTGTCCGGCTCCATGATTCCGACTCAAAATCTGAAAAGAGTTGATTTCCCTTCCCGAAGCTCCTGCTATACGAGTTTCACCCTCGTTTCAAGCCAAGACTCTACTTATCCCAAACCTTAAGCCCATCAAAGCTCTTATCTATATTCCTTGCTTCAATTATCCTTTTCTTTCGCTTAATCATACCTTTGTATTCCCTCATGACTAAAGTTCCTTTTGACGCATTTAGCAGTCTCAATCCTTCACTCGCTTTTTAGGCGATTCGAGAGAACTTTTCAACGCTTTGAAGCTCTCACCAGCTCACCTACTCACTATTGCAATATCGTCGCATAACTTCTTTATCATTTCCGACCATGACTCACATAAATCATAGTAAAGGTCGTGATTCTCAGCCAGAGTCTGCAAGCATTTCCAGAGTGTTTAACTGGTTTATGCACATCAAGTGCTGAAGAAGGCTCATCTGCGATTAGAAGCTTAGGATTCTTCACCATTGCCATTACGAAAAACCGCCCCTTCGTCTCATCCTCCGGAAAACTCCTGAGGCAGTAGATTGAGCTTTCGTCCTGTACCAAGGCCAAGCTGAGCTTTCGTTTTCAGCCATGGCAATGGCCCTCACATTCGCTACCTTTAATACTCTTAGTAAACCTCTATTTCTCTGCAGACCTGATCCAAAACGCCAACGTATGATTCAGTGTATTATTGAATCCTGAGGGTCTATAGCTTATGTACTCTTCAAAACCTCACGTCTGTCGGCTTCCTTCATCCTATTTAGATCATACTCAATCTAGAATTTTGCTTTCACCGACAATTTCCCAACTCTCCTTTGGCAGACTTCCTAGAATGCCCTTTATCAGAGGCTTTACCCCCTCCTGAGCTTCCCTGTAATACCAAGTTTATTGCCGCGATACAGCTCAAAAGTTCACATTCAGCTTTATATTCTTTGCTAAGTTCTTCACCCTTTGCTGACCTTCTAAAGCCCTTGCCCTCCGACTTATTTCTATATATTATTCCAAAATTTTTTCCGAGAAAGTATCTTTTTCATCCATCAAAACTTTATCATCCTTTTCTAGCTCCATAACTTTTATCCTGAAATGAGACATTTTACCCTCGTCATTAGCTGCATTTCTGTCCTTCCAATCGTCAAACATGTAATACATAAACAATGACAGTGACAAATGCCTAAAAGTTGGCCAAAGTATCAAAATAGGCTTTTTCGACCATATAGAAATCTGTACTGGTAAAGCATGCTGCCCCAGTCCGGAGTGGTTATATCAGACCCTAGGCCGATGAAAGTCAAAGACGCATATGCACGTATTATGTCTTCCACCCTGACTCTGCCAAGACAGCCATTATCGGAGGCAGATTGTTCTTCAGAATATGGTTGAACAAAGATTTTATGCGTAGGTGTTCCCAAAAGCTTTTCAGCTATTATGAATTCCTCATCCAGCATCTTTCTGGTAAGATTCTCGCTTTGATAGGCAAACGCACCAATTCCGTATATTCCAAAGCCATTTCCTACCCGCAAAGGTGAATTTCAACAGATCATTATTACAATGAGCGCAACGATCAAAGAAGGAACTACCATGGATATATCGGAAAATAGCCTAACTAAAAATCCTATATTCCTCCAAAGTAACGCTAATTGTTCCTATTGTGCATCCTGTTATTACGAAGTTATACTTGCAGAAAGCAGTACCGTAATTGTCCTATTAAATCCCACGACCCATGAGAGCAAAGATGTCTCTGCCAAGGTCGTCCAGTACTCAAGAGGTGGGCGCTGCTCATAGGTAGAAATTTGTGGTCAATGTTTACCATTTTTAGGGTTTTGCGTTGGGAGTAATGCGCAGACGATTACAAAACCATCAAGATACTTCCGCCAATTAAGAACTTTTTCATGATGAGCACTCTCCTCTTCAAAATCTCTGCCCATGATAAACTCGAAGACTGTGCTAAATTAGAAACATCCACAAAACCAAAAATCATTCATATAGCTTTGAACCATTTGGATAATCTCTTCTGGATATGTCATCAAACTGTACTAAGACCCGGAAGCGCCATCGCAAACTCAACTACTGTTGCTCCGCCAGAACCGATGAAAACTTGATATGGCAATGGAAAAAGTCCAGTATAGTGCAGGCCTGTTTCCATATTTCAGCAGAGCCTTCTGTGCTAGTCGTAGCTCTTATGGTGTAGTACTGCATGAACATGCTTTCAGCGGGTTTCCTTTAAAATGAACCTCCCAACTGCCTCTGGACAGGCCCAATCATTGGAAAAGCGACAAAAATAGTAACGATAATACTCGTTTGCCGTGTTACATTAGAAAGAACTTCATTATTTGAAGTGCTTTACGCCAAGGAAATATAATGTAATCAAAATCAGCAAAAATACTAGGCACCGTCTGACTCATCAAAGTAAGAGCTCTAGAAATATAGTTGTATTTTCCCTTATCGTTTAGTGACGCCCTATATCCCATCCAAAAATCCGCAAGCATGGCTAAGAGGATTCCGCCCATTCGAGACCAAAAGATAGCGGAAGTCTTGAAATTATCTCAGACTTCAAGCGAGCCCTGAGTCAAATATGACTTTCCCATTCGCCAGATAAAAAGTCCTTCATCCAGCTAAATACTGCTGAACCAGAGGCTCATCAAAATGATATTGCGCCTCTATAGCTTGATATTTTCCGCCGTCCTCGGAAGTCCAAGCTGTGTCAGTTATGGTCTACCGGAGAACCCGAGTTATTCGCACAATGGCAAAGGCTACAATGCACAAGTTTGTGAAAACACAAGTATCCACTTAAAATTAGCTTTACATATTTGTTCATATGTTTCATGTCATTCTTAAATAAAGGGGATGTAACACATAATGCACACCCCTGTTTCACTATTTAACTCTTTTAGAGTTGAGTTTACAATGTAGTAATTCCATTCCAAAAGCTGATAATCCTCTTTAGCTTGTCAGATACAGCTGCATGCCACTTAGGATCCATTGTCATCAAAACAGGGTCTATCCTTTAGAATCTGCTCCTCAGCCTCTATTGCAAGTTTATCGATGTTCTCAGGATTTGTTTTCACTACCCATCTTGTCAAGAACTCTCATCTGTTGTAGCTGAGCTATGACATAAAGTTATTAGGTCCACCTGTTCTGAAGAACTGGTCAAAGAATATACCGGTGTTCCTGCGGGAGAAGGATGCTGTGCATATACGAGAATATCAAATTTCTTGCTTGCTGTAACTTTTGATATATCGTCTACCACCTCAACTGATGTTTTGATTCCAAGCTTTCCAGCTCTGAAGCGATTGTCTGGCTAGCTCTTGAAGGTCTGGGCCTTTTGAGCCATATGTCTTGATAGAAAGAGTCAGTTCCTTGCCATCTTTTTCTGTACTCTTTCCGCCATCCTCTAGTCCATCCTGCGTTATCAAGTAGTGCCTTTGCCTCATCCAGATTATAGTGGCCGATACTTTTTCAGCATCAAAGCTGTTGTACCCTGCAAAACAGTCCTGTTGAAGCGTTCCGCCATCAAGAGCCTTCTTTATAGCCTCTCTATCTATGCCCTCTGTTCATAGCTTCTCTTACTAGGCATCTTTGGAATATCGTTTCTAGGTTCAAGAATGTATAATACTGATATGCTGCATCAAAATCTATAACATTTTTTCTTTTTGTCCTCTGGTTCCTTTGCAATATCACTGTCAATCCGAACGCCAGATCAATTTCCCCTGATTCGAGACGCCAGCTTAGAGCATTTATATCCTGAAAGCCTTAATCTCAACGGTTTTAGGGTCTTGCACTCGCATCCGGATAATTTTCATTGGGTTCTAGAGTAACTTTCGCTCTTTGCTTTTTAGCTCTTTTAATCTTAAAATGGACTCTGTAAATACATACTTGTCGCCATCCTTCTTATATACAACATTAGTCCACTCACCTAGAATTGACTTTAGGTCAGTTGTTGCTCTCTCTGTCTTTTTGCAGTCAAAGTGTAATCACCTGTTGCCTCAAACTTAATCTTTCCAGCTGTAGCATTTGAAAAAGCTTATTCTTTTTCCTGAATCATTTTAGGCAAGCAGCCAGAGCCTTAGCATCTACCTTTGCTACCGTCAGCAAATTTGGCATCTTTTTCATTGTGATTTCCCAATCTGTATCGCTCTTTGCTGACAGCTTGTCCACGAATCTTGACTCCATGCTTCCGTCTTCCTTCTGCATGAATACATACTCAGAAATTCCGTGGCTTGTAATCGACCATGCATTTTCCGCCATCAAGCGGATTATCATCTGTGATTACCCATGTCTGTCCTATAGTTTAGCAGCGTCACTGTCACCCTTGTTCTGTCCACATGCAGTAACAGCGAAAACCATCGCAAACATCATGAAAACAGCTAAAAACCTTTTCTTCATAACTACCTCTCTTTCCTAATACACGATAGTGCATCACTTGCCGAAATGAAGCCACACAAAGGCAGGTGAATAGTGCCGCTTCCTTTATCTCGTAAAAACTCGAGGATATCGCAACGAAGACAGGTCTTCTGACTCTAGGTATCACACCTTTTCCCCTTCCCAGATTTAAATCCAGTGGCTTGCAAAGCTAAACCATCACAGCGACAGGATCGCTTGTAAGAATTGCACTTACTTCCCTTTTTAATCATAGTATATGAACTCGCGTTGTGCTTTTTATTTCTTTCTTTTTACAAACTTGGTTTGCTATCAGTATTATATACAAAAGGCGAAAGTTTAATCAATATATTTAAGATATCTATATGAAGTGACTTGGGTATCAGGTTTGTTGATACAGGAAGCTTTGCATATGAGCCTTAAATGAGGCTCACTTTTAGAAACTTATGATCAACTCACGTGGCACAACCAATATCCTTATTGCATTCAGCACTGCCAAATTAAAACATCCCTACATCTCGCAAAATATTGCAAACCACATATTTGCTATACCTGCAGCTCCAAGTATTAGGCACGCTACTTTGATGCCTATGGCAAAACTATATTCTGTCTTACAATCCTCATGCACTTCTTTTTGATATTTTGATAGCTCGAAACCTTCCTTGTGTCGTCATCCATCAGCACGATATCTGCGCTTCAACTGCCGCGTCGGAACCCATAGCCCCCATTGCGATTCCTACGTCCGCACGTGAGAAGCTACCGGTGCATCGTTTATCCTGTCTCCAACGAAGGCAACCGCGTCACCCTGCCGGACGCCCTAGCCGCCATAAGTTCTTCTATCTACCTTGTCTCCAGGAAGAAGTTCGCTATATACCTCGTCGATTCCAATGGCCTTAGCTACCTCCGTTTGCAGTGGTTCTGTTATCTCCTGCGAGGCATTACCGTCTTTCTGATGCCTTCGGCTTTTAGCGCTTTGATATAGCATCAGCGTCTTCCCTTTACAATATCAGAAACGACAATATATCCGGCATGTTACCATCAATGGCGACATGCGCATCACGGTTCCTGACTCAGTGACATCATCATCACAGACGATTTCAATGCTCTTCACCAAGCTTTTGCATTTCCCGCATAGACATCAAAAGCCGTTCACCTTAGGTTCTAACACCGTGTCCTGCCAGCTCCTCTGAATCTGAGAACCCGGCAATCGTCTTCAGCATTGGCCGCATTTCAAGGGCCAGTGCAGCCGGATGATTGGAGTACATCTTCTGCGTGAGCAGCGTAGTGGTAAAGCAGCTCTTCTCCTCGCTAATTCCCTTTGCGACAACCTTTGATACTGCGAAGACTCCCTTTTGTTAGAGTTCCCGTCTTATCGAATTACATTTGCCTTTGACATCTGCAAGTCATCTCCATGTAGTCTGAGTCTACTTGATCGGAAAATTCCCTGAGTGCTGGCAGCCCCGATTCCTCCGAAGAAACTCAAAGGAATGGCGTAGACCAGAGCACATGGGCAGCTTATTACTAGGAAAGTGAGGGGGCTCTGTAAAGTCCGCGTGCTCCAGACGACCGGATTTCCCATTATCATCAAAACTGCAGGTGCTTGAGAATTGCCCAGGGCTATGGCACTGAAAACTACTGCAGTGCTCCTTTCTCTGGCAAATCGGGTTATGAAGTTCTCAGATTTAGACTCTCTCGAGCTTGCATCCCCAACCAGCCCATGATTCTCGCTTTACAGCTGGGAGTCACTGAACTCCTTAGTTGTTCTTGTCTTCGTGAACGCCACCGGTGCTGGCCACAGCCGCTGATTGCCGAAATCGCCGGCACTACATCGAAGCTACGCTTTCGCCCGTCAGAGCGCTTCGTCATTTGAGGCTCGATTCACCTTCTACGACCACGACCGTCGTGATGAGGAAACCTCTCTCTGCCACAGAACCGTAAATGACAGTGCGCCAGTCCCTCTGCGTCCTCGGGTCGACCTGCCTCGAGCGTGCAGCACCCACCCTCTATATTCGCATACTCAGGCGCGAGTATCTATCAACTCGCTGATATTTCCTGCGGCTTTTACCGACGGCATAGCTCTGGAAGAACTCATCGCTTATCTGATAGAAAAGCATTACTGCATCGCTTCGGCAGTAGTCATCCCTGTCGATGGATACAGTACTATAAAGGCACTCTATTGTCGCTATAGTCATAAGAAGACTCTCACCAAAAGGCTGCTCTGTCGACTATGCCTTTGATGACTTAATCACACATGTCGTAACCAACAATAAAGTATGCTGGCACATGTAAATCACAAGCTGCAAACATCCACTAGCGGGTGCGAAGTGGACGATGGCGAAGTGAGCACTATCGATACTAAAATTCTTATCAAACTCTACCTGTTTCTGATCCATAATTTTGACCTCTTTAGACTAATCCTAATACTCATGTGTAGTTATAGGAAAACCTCGCAGTCGCTTTCAACTTTCTTGCAGTTTCTTCTAACTTCCTGCATTGCAGCATTTTCGTCTGCACCTTCTTCAAACTCAACTCTTCATCTTGGGCATCCTTAGTTAATGTGTTTGCATCTAACGCCGACAGTCTTCTTTTTGCTGCTTCTTCCATTTTGTTTGTAGCAGTTTTGCACAACAACTTCGATTTTGTAGGTCTTTTTCATAGTATTTCTCCTAACTTAATTAAAAGGTTATTTAATCGTTATCTTTATTGTACCCTGTTTTTCTTTAAATTAACAGAGGAAATTTGATGCTTGAAAAATTGCTGTAACTTATGTTATCTCTATACTCATAATTTGAAAGCCTTTTGAAAATACGGAGGAGTTATAATGAAATACAACGAGAGTCAAAATTCCACACGATCACGGTCGAGATTACGGAAAAACTTTTAGAGCAGATGCCTGAGTTCAGATACACTAAATCCGTTTCCGACATAGCGAAGACAGCTATGCGACCCCACGAGACTTCGCGCATTTTCTGGCTTTTATGTCACTGTGAGGAGATGCGTTATAAACATTGCCGCATCTGGCGGACATGAAACGACCTGCAGTTTTCACATCACCTGAGCTTCTCAAGACGAGCGGCCCCATCGATTCAAGACGCGCAGCGGCGCGAGATGTACTACCGCGCTTCTGATACGAGGTGTGCAAATGCTCTTCACCGCATAATCGAGAAATCGCTCACCTGACATGTCCTGGCTGCTGAATCTAAGAACAGCATCAAAACCGCTGATTGCAAACTCTACATGCTCAGCGGTTTTGTATTCGTTACGCACCATAATACATAAGTATTTGGCTCTCACCTATATGTTTATATGCTTATTTTTATCTCTCTGCTCGTGGATTTATGCTCTACGCATTTAACACCCGAGGCCTTGAACATCAGCTTTTGATGCCTTAGTTGCCGATTCGTCTGAATATTTGTCACTTCCGTATACGACAGTTTTGATTCCTGCTTGGATTATTGCCTTTGCACACTCATTACATGGGAAAAGCGTAACGTAAAAGTTTTGCTCCCTCTAGGCTTCCACCTCTGTAGTTGAGTATTGCGTTCAGCTCTGCAGTGAGTCACGTATGGGTACTTGATTCCCCGGTGCATCATCGGAGCTTCTATCCCATGGAAAATTCGTCGTCAGAACAGCCCTTTAGGAAAGCCGTTATATCCATAGATAGAAGATTTTGTTGTCATCGCTGACTATGCACGCACCTACCTGAGTATTTGGATCCTTGCTCCTCATCCCGAAAGTGCTGGAAACTCCATGAAATATTCATCCCAAGTTATAATCTGTCTTTTCATCTTCAATTTCCTATATCAAAATCAGTCTTTGATAACTTTAATATGAACGCAATGGATTTTCAGTGTGAAATTGTAAAATTGTTATTTATATGAGCTTTAAATATTATGTATAGGAATTTTCATTTTGCTTTGCAATATATATCTCTAATCGAATATAATGGTACTACTAACAGATCGCAGTCTATGGACTTAATTGTCTCACGCATAAATACTGCGGGCCTTTTTGTGATTCAGGAATATTTTTGACACTTTTAAAGTGTTAAAATAAATTTATTTAAGTAAATGAGGTGCAATTTAGTAGCATCACGCTACTTGTCTAGAAATAATTTTTCTATTGAGTCTTCAACCCTCATAATGTTGCCTCTTTTTCTTAAGACTTAAATGAGTCTAATTGTGGTTGTGTCGACTCAAAGTAGTTGTTATATGTAAACTCTTTATTATCCTTCTCTTTACGCTTTTTCGCTTTAGAAAACAATTTTGCTAATGATTGACTCTTCTAAATTATACTCTGTTATATGCTTTTATATTTTCAGGCTTGAGTTTCATTTAATAAATACACTATAAAATATTGAGCATGTTTTATAATATGTTTTCTCTATAAAATATGGTTTGATCTTCTTTTATATTTGTAAATTTTCATACAGGTACATAAACATATCTTTAATTGTATCAATATTTTTGTCTGCAATAAGCAACTCAGTATTTTTCATTTTTAGCTTATATGCATTTGTAAATATTTCTATATTCTTACTAATAGTTTTGCATCCGCTGGTCGTTTTAAATATACTGCAACTCAGATTTGGAGTAAGTCAACAAAATCAACAGTTTCTGTTTTCTCTAGGAAAATCTCGTTTAGTAGCTCGTCCTTTATTTTTAGATAGATATCTTTTCTCCAAAATGCTTTTTACCAATTCTCTAAATAGTTTTCTGTTGCTAGCTAAATCTAAGCTATCTATAGTATTGGATTGATTGCTTGCCTTTGCGATATCTAGCAAAAATTTTATTTTTATTTTCATCATCTGCGATTTCTATGAATTTTACCATTACCTGAACTTTCTCTTTTTGTTGCTTACTCTCAGCATATTTATAAATAGTAGAAACCGTTTGCTGCCCATTTACTATTATTGGGTATAATAATAGAGCCGTTTGGTTGATTTTTTCAATTCATCGCAAACTATAACTACACCATTATTTTTAGATAAAAAGAAGTAAGAGGATCTATTGTTTCCTTAATAGACTGATTTACATCTGTCATATCCAAAGCTCCTCCTGACGTTCCCTGAGAACAATCTTGACAACTCAAAATTGTTCTCAAACTCTGAGTTAATTAATTTAATAATTTCATCAGCTGATAGTACTGTTATGGCTACCTTTACTTTTTGGTCATATTTTTATTGTATCCGTCGAATATTTTTGGATTTAAAATGATTTTAGTATCATTTGATCTGCCATCCAGTATGTTCTTTTCTGATTTCCTTTTATATCTTTCTCAAACATCATAAAGAGATCTTGAAATCAAGAGCTACATTTTCAATCTTTTCAAAATTCATTTTTCAAAAAGTTTTTGAATAATTCTTTTTGTTCTTCGTCTATCTCACCACTAATATATGCTTTGAATATAATTTCTGCTTTTGGATATCTACCCGTTTCTTCGTCTATGCGATTTTACCAAATTTTGCAGCGATGTATATCCTTTTACTAAAGCTCTTTCTTTCAATTAAATACTTCTTTATGCTCGAGTTCAATATCTTTTTGTGAAATTTTATTTTGTATTTTTGCTTGTACTAGGCTTTACGGTTATTTTATCTATCTCCTACAACAAAATATCCATCTATTTTTCCCGTCTTCTCCATTATTCGAATGTATCCCGTTTTCGATGGCATTCCAACATTTCTTCTATCGCGTAATATGGAGATACCTTAAATATAGTTGTACATGAAAGTAGCTCGTAGCTGCATCCCTTTTTCGTTTTCGTTCGTTATCTGTCTCTTTAGGTTACTTAAATTGAAAAATCTATCAATAAATATATCTAAGATTTTCATTGATTTTTCTTTACACATACAGCCTCCATAATATGTTACATTTCATCAATCAATTATACTCAATTTATTATATCCTTATTTTTAAAGCTTATCAATCGAATAGTTCCAAATTTTCAGCATAAAATAAAAGGTTATATATCAGTTAAGATACTATAACCTTCACATTATTTGGATTGGCATAATATTTTATATTATATCTTTAGATTTCCTCGGCTCTGATCGCTCTTCTAAGCAACATATCTATATAATCTGCTGATACTCACGCCGAGTCCCCTGAGTATGCATTCTACATCAAAACCTGCAAATCTGATCATTACCTTGCAGGAATCCTCTCATCTCCGCCGATATCGTTTGGTGCGTGGTCTCCTGAAACAAATAGGAGAGGTACTAGCCAAACCTTGCGTGGTGCAAGCTCACCAAGCTTTGATATGGCGCGCTCTATCGTCGAGCTCACCTTCAATAGTTCCGACGATGAAAACTTTGTGACTGACCGGAGGCAAGTCTGGTTTTCCAGCTCAAAATAAACATCATCAGCCTCGCGGTCACTCTCCGCGCTTTCATCAAAACAACAGCATCTTCATCTTCAACAAAAAGAGAAGATATCTGCGAGACAGCTCCTACTTCAGTTGAGTGATGCCTCATCGTGAAGCAGAGCGTGCCCTAGCTAATGCTTGAAAACTTTTTCTTTGCCGGCCTTTAGCTGAGCTATGATTTTCGCATACTCTACACCTTCTAGAATATGTGATGGCCGAACAATGATTTCATCAAATCCATCTGCCTTTATCTGCCTGGTCTCGCTGACATTGTTCACCTTCATGCCATCGCGCTGTAGGGATTTTTCTCATAATCATTCCACTAGTCCATGCTCTGTAAACAGGCTCAGTTGTCAAAGTGCTCTCTAGAGTTTTTCTCGAATCTTTCGATTGTTAGTTTTACGAGTTTCCTCGTATGAGGTTCCGAAGCTAACCGCCATAATTGCTCTTTTTGACATAATACTTCCTTTCTCTTGGGCATTGCCCCTTATAGATTTTTCTTCTTATATATAAAGTTCATTGAAATAAGCGAAAAACGATTAAATAGGTATCAAAATGATAATTCACTTGAGCTCAAAACCCTCTCCTCTCGATATGGACCTAAGCATTTCGCTCGCCTTAGAAAGTGGCAAAACTGAGACGAGTGTCTAAAAGCCATTAGGCATTTCCTCAGTTGAAAAGAAGGTGTACAGAGAAATGACATCGGCACGATTATGAACGATGTGTACCTAGGCGCATCTGTAGCTCTTGCCGTAAATGAAAGTGTCAGCGCTATGGTTGCAAATACGGTTCCGTTCAGGAACATGACTATGAGAGACCAACCGTTCCAAACAAGCCCTGTTTTTGAGTGGAAAGGTTAGGAGTAAAATCATCGCCGCCGAGTAGATGCCGCGCAGGCTTCCGCCGATTATTTTGACCCAGTTATGAACTGCCAGCGGTGTGGGAGACCATTATTTGATCGAGCAGCTCATAGAGCCTTTGAACGCTCATGTTTTGGGCCACGGCTCCAAAACTTCCCGTCATAGTCGACATGCTACTAAGACCCGGAATCAGGAAGTTGATGTACGGTTCACCATACAGTTGTCTTTTATTCCATTCCAAAGACAATCAAATATAGAAGAGGTGAAATCATGCCGAAAGCGTAATTTTATAGAAATCCCTCTTGAATTCTGTCCATTTTTTCCCATAGAACGGTAACTATACCCATTTAAATCTCCATATCTCAGTATCAGAGTTTAACATCTTACTTTCTTCCGAGACCTTCCGACTCTCCTCGATAAACACATCTTCAAGCGCCGTTCCCTCATGCTGGCTTTTGTGTTCTGTATGGCCCAGGTACTCGATGGCTTCATTCTTTTTTCAGTGAAGTAACGACTTTTGATTTCTTCATCTATTGTCTCGTCGATTGCGTAGCCTCCAAGCTCGTTTATCAAAGCCTGAGGCGTATCTCACGGTATCGAGTTTTTCCTTGTTATCAAAGCGATTCTGTCGCAGAGTGATTGCGCTTCCTCGATGTAGTGCGTCGTCAAGATGATGGTCATCTTGTTGCTGTTTATCTTTCTTAGAAGATTCCACATCTGCCTTCTGGAAAATGCATCCATGCCCGCAGTCGGCTCATCTAACAGCAGAATCTCCGGTTCAACCATCAAAGCCCTCACAGATCGCATGAGCTTACGCTTCATGCCTCCCGAAAAGGTGCTCCAACTATCTTGTGCCTGTACTCGAGAGTCCCGTAAACTCAGGAGTTCCTCCGTCTTTTTGACGAATGACTTTCTTAGGCATATAGTAGAGCCACCCTGATATTCCATGACCTCATCCATGGTCACATCCTGTCTCATAGTATTCCTGAGTGATTACACTGAGCCTACGCTTTTGTGAAAGGTTGCGCCTTGTCAGCTCCTCTCCATCTATGATAACCTTGCCATCGCCAGGGCAGGAGAACGGTTGAAATCATCCCGATGGTAGTGGTTTTACCTGCACCGTTAGGTCCAAGCAGTCCAAAGAATTCTGTCTCTATCTTGAGATTGAGATTATCTACAGCTATATGATCGCCGAAGCGCTTTGTCAGATTACAAAAGTTCTATCACATTTGTATCTCCAAAAAGTCTTTTATGATATAATCATCATATGAAAACGTTAAATTTATTAAAAATAAAATTATTATGCCTGCTAACAATCTGCTTTCTACTCATTCAAGTAGCTCATTTGCCATTGGCGAATACGATACCGCAGAGGCAGAGTCTGCCCTACTACGGCATATGACACCGATTTCCGCCTCAGAGGTAAAAACGGTAGCTTTGATATTATGGTATTATCCGGCTCTAGATTTTTCAAGCCGGAACTTTCTAGCATCACATCAAAGGATGGCGAGCTTGCGGCTCGTAAACATGAAAAGTAAAAGCTATAAATACGTATATCTTGAATCATGAAGAAGCCTCAAAGGCCGATGAGTCCCAGCTGATTCCTGTGACCATAGACGGTGGCACTCACATTTTGAGATTCCGCTAAAAGAGCCTAAACTCCGATGTTCCATGTGCAGCCTTCAGCATAAAAGCGCAAAAGTGGTATAACAGGAATATAGTTTTCGATGCTTCAAGCCTTCCTGATAAGGCTGCTAAACTTCAAAACGCCTAACTACGATTTAATTGAAAAATCAACGAAAGAATACATTGAGGAGCATAATCTCAGCAAGGATGTCCTCGGCGAAAGCCTAGCAAATCGAAACAACAGAGACCAAAACACAGTCAAAAAGATACTCGCTGTCGCATTTGCGGTCATGATTATCGGCGGTGTTTTGAACACCGACCTTTGTGAAACGCGGGCGCAGGTAGAAACGACCAACTTAATGCCTTTTATAAATATAGCCATGAGGGTAACCACGGCTATATTTTTATTTTTCTTATTTTCTTTTGCGATTATCAGGAAAAATATCCCGCGCCGTCAGGAATATCCTCTACGCTGTAGTATTTTTCTCGTCTGGAAGACCGCAGTTTTCCACCATATTTACCTTGCGTCCACTTGCTCTAAGGATTTCCTAACCTTAGGCATCTGCCTTCCGCTCTTCGTAAGAACATAGCTTCCATCTAAAGCTAGCTTGTCGTCAAGCTGATGTACAGCAGGAATAACATCGAAGCGGTCTCGTTGCCACTAGTTAGCGGAGATTCCTAGGCTTGCTGCTGCCGCGCAGAACAGAAGTTATCTCCACTAATGTACGGCAGTCTCAAAAACCGTGGCGCTTTAACTATTTTTCTCAAGATAGGAAAATGTCGAGGTAAAACCGTTGTATCTCCAAGCGTTATGGAAGCCAATGCTCTTGCCCTCTACAAGAACCTTTTCATAGACTCTGCTCCGTTCTTATGGGCTTTTAGAAGCAGCTCCTTATCCATGGTCATCGGCATGTCGATAGAAGCATCTCCCTTTGCTCGATTTCGAACTGCCTGAACAGCGATTCTGTACGCCAGCTTTCCTTTACATCGGTTCCCTGGCGCCGCAATAACATCGACTTCCTTCATCGTTCTAAATGCCTTAAGTGCTAATATGCCCGGATCTCCGCCTATGCCTATTCCGTAGAAAATACCCTTCATTTTCCCTCAATCTCATTGCGAAATCTATTTATTCAGCTCGCAGTAGAAGCCTTCCAATGCCCCTGAACGGGAATGCTCTGAGCTACTAAAAATTCCCTGTCAGTTTTCTTTTGAGTTCTCTTGCAGTAATATCACCTATGCAGATAATCTCTGCGCTAGGAAGCTCATGGCTTTCAAGAAACGCCCTTACACCTGCAGCACTTGCAAACACTAGGTAGTGTGGTCTTCAAACGTCTTAATATCGAAATCTGCGCCCGTATGCACAGTGTCATAAATCTTTCTATCATCAAAACTTACACCTTTTTCCTTGAGCTTTTCGTTAAGCTCGGTGATCCACCTAATGCTCTGAGAATCAAGATTTTCTCATCAGCACATTTCAGCAAGAAGTTCTCCTAGCTTTGCAGCCGTATACTTTTCGGGCATAGATCAGCGATAATCCCATGTTCTTTAAGCTTTGATGCTGTGCCGGTTCCTATGCAAGCAAATTTCAGGTGTCCGAGGCACCTATATCCATTCCTCTTGCTTTGATTTCCTCAAAGAAGATATCCATTCCATTTGCACTAGTGAAAACAATCCATCCGTATTCGCTGAAGTTCCTGGAATCTCACTCAGGTCTCGGTTCAAGCTCAAGGCCACCATACTTTCAACAAAGGCTCCAAGCTCCTCAAAGGTGCTCAGCGAGCCTCGAAGTAAATGATCTGGTTCCGTTATTGCTATGCGCTTTCCATCAAGCGGTCCTCACCCTTGCTTTCCATGTAAAGCCTGCAACTTCACCAACCAATATTCCCGGCGATTCGGCAAGCTTTGCCTTCTCGCGATGTTGCCTCAGACAGCCGTCTATTCTCTTCTCTCTTCCCGACCTCTGCAAACTATGGATGCAGGAAGCTTCGGAGATTTCCCATTTTGATGAGATTATCGCTAATCTCTGCTATGGAGTTAATTCCCATGAGAAAGACCAAGGTTCCATTTAGCTTGTAAGTGCGCTCGTAGCTTTCAGTTTTGTTACTTGCACCGTATGTCCCGTTATGACCGTAAAAGACTGCGCAATTCCTCGGTGTGTCACAGGAATGCCGAGACTTTCAGGAACTGCTATGCAGGAGCTGATTCCTGAATAAAGCTCGCAATCTATGCCCTCAGCCTCAAGCGCAAGATATTCCTCGCCACCACGGCCGAACACAAAGCTGTCTCCACCTTGAGCCTCAGCAACCAGCTGCCCCTCTTTTTGCTTCGTCTATCAAAATCTCATTTATCTCAGTCTCGTTTTGCACAGCTCGCAAAGCGCTTTCCACATAAATCCTCTTACATATTCTCCTGACTTCGTTCAAAGTTTATCGTCTATCAGGTCGTCATAAACGAGGACATCCGCCTTTTTCAGTGCTTTTAGGGCCTTAACAGAGATTAAACTCTGCCACATCCCGCACCTATAAGCTGTACTTTTCCTCTCATTAAATCTCCTCCGTAAGCATAGCCAAAGCCATTTGACTCAAGCTCCTGCCTATCCTCAAAGTTTCCCTCATACATACCTTTCTATCATCCTTAAGCGCCATCAAAGTGACCTTGTCTCCTCAATCTTTGCGTGGACTCCAAGAGCCGATTTGCAATCAGCCTTGAGTTCACAAAAATACACTTTCTCCAGATCAAATCGTCTTCGTCTCAAAATCCGAAATATCTCCCAATATCTCGACGATTTCTCATCTTTACTACGACATTCTATCGCTATGATTCCTGACATGCAGCAGGAATCATTTCTCACTTGTAAACTCGTAAACATCATAGCGACTAAGGTCTATATTTAACCTGTCTAAAGCAGCCCTAGCGAGAATTATAGAATCGTATTCGCCGGAATCCAGCTTTGCTAGCCTTGTATCAATATTTCCCTGAGTCCCTTAAACTCAGCTGTATCATCTATCTCCGAGTACTCACAAATCCTTTCTATGGCTTCCCGTTCCCTATTACCTTCGGACTTACCTGTCTCGGCTGGTTCCTTGTATCGCATTTTAAGCGATATAAGGCAGTTCTGCACACTGCTGCCGCCTTTGGAACTCCGGCTATCAAAAAGACCCTCTGCAAGTTCGCAAAGGCAAGTCCTTTGCCGAATGCACAGCGATATCAGCCCTCTTATCAAGCAAGCGCTTTTTCGATTTCACTTTGCACAGAAAGACCATCGCCTCCGATCTCATGAATCGGACGGTTTCTGTCCTGTCGCCCTTTGTTTTTACAATCAGTATCTCGCATTTGACGCCTGTCTTCAGTGAGTGCTTTTACTTGCTCTGCCTGGAGCTAAGGCGAGCTTACTGCCTCTCGTCGCTAAAACCAATTTTTCCATCATAATATGCTTCACATTATTTTATCTACATCAACTTCGTTTATATCGTCCAAGCTCAAAAGCATCAACATGACATATTTATAAATACGGCTGCGTTCCTGCTGTGAATCCGCCTTTGACGGCAATTTTTCCTTAAATCGCTCTAAAATATCAAGTATAGCTTCGATGTTGTCAGGGAAGCATATCCTCAATTTGCTCTCTTAGATATCTTGAATATGCGGGCTCTTTCCCGAGGTGGAAACGCTGACAACAAGATCTCCTTTTGATTATTCCGGGAAGAAAGATCGCATTCCTCCCTGTCATCTGCTGCATTTACAGGGTATCCCTTTCGCCTTGCAGGATGCAACTATAGCCTCATCTCGCTCTCTACTTCCCGTAGCCGTATTGACAAAGTCCGCACCTTCTAAATCATCTTCATCGAAGGTCTTTCTCTCTATTTTTATACCATCGTATAAATCTTCCTTTATATGATCTTTTGTGATGATTTTGATGTCCGTAAACTCGCCTTGTGCCGCAAGCTTTCTCATCATCAATCCTTCCGCTTCCAACAACAACAAAGCTCTTATCTCTAAATTTATACAAAGTGGAAATCTGTTCATGTCAGCTATCCCTGCATTTTACGCATAATCGCAACCTGTACGCGAGCACTGCTGCCAACATACAGATAACGGTATCAGGAATAACCGTACTCAAGAACCACACGCTAAACAGCTTTGCTATTCCTATGCCTACTGTTCCGGATAAAACAAAGTTAAACATGATGAAATAATAGATCAAACCGCAAGCATATTATGCCATCTCCTACCAGTGCCGCAACTCCACAAGCCTTGAAAATCTCGGTTTTCTCTCTGTTTGTCAAAGCCCCGCAAACAGCGCTGCGAAAAAGCAAAGCCTATGAGGAAGCTCAAAGGTCAGTTTAATCAGATATCCAAGACCTCCTCCATGCGCAAATACCGGAACTCCAATAAGACCTATAATCAAATATGCTAATATCTCAGGAATCCGTTTCTTGCACCCAGCAAAAATCCTGCAAGAAGTGCGAAAAAAACCTGTAGCGATACCGTGACCTCAAAAATCCCCAATCGGAAGCACTATTTTATAAAAGCGCTCCAACTGTCATAAGTGCAGCAAATAGACCGCAGTAAATCACATCCTGCGTTCTGAAAAGCCTCTTATAACATCTTTCTGCTATTACCCGATTCAAAACTCCTTTCTCTTATAACCCCTTATATTAACTACCGTTCTATACCGTCGCGAGCTTTTGCACCCCGCTAGAATAGTGTGCCTTGTCTCCTGAATATCAGAAACGAGATCCGCCCTTTCAATCATGTAATCAGGAGCATGCCTTCCGTCAAAAACGAGGCTCTCGTACCTTCAGGCTTCGCTTTCCATCAAAGCCAAAACCTCAGCCTCAGCCAGAAGTTTAAAATAGCAGCGCAAATCGTAATCTCATCCAAAATCACAAGATCGTAGCTGCCGCCGCGGAGGCTCTCTCGCCCTCCTGAGCCCATCCCTCAGCACCTCCTATAGTCATTTTCGCTCGGCACACCGCTCATCATACAACCGTCAATGCCGTAGAGCTCGACCGTGATTTCAGAAACGCTCCTTTATAAGCTAATTTCACTATATTCTATACTCAACAAACTGACCGATGTAAACCCTAAGACCTGCTCCGCAGCTACATAGCAAGCCCGATGGCCGCCGTAGTCTTCCCCTTGCCGTTTTCCGGTGTACACCTGAATATATCCTTTTTCACGAGCTAAACCTCTTTTGTTTGATCCTTACTGCGATAAGCAGCTTTTTATAAGTTAATTACATCAGTTTCCTTTATATGAGCTTGAACTGTCAAGTCAAGTGCAACGAGGTTGAATAATAAACCTCATAGGAGTTTAGGTACTCTTATCAGTAGATGCTTGTCTTCATATTTTCCTATTTTTAACAGCCATTCAATTATATCAACAGATTGAGATTCCATCATATTCATCATCAATAGCTTTGTCTAAAAGCACAACCATTTTTATAATTATTATGGATTTTTGTAGCGGTTTTAACTCTTTTCTCTTACAGACTCATTTTTTCATGCTTTCTGTTACTTGAATGTACATTTTTCATTTGCATTTGCAGCGATAAAAATCGACCTCTAAATTACCAATTTTTCCAATAGATACATCAAACCCACGTCTTAACAATTCAAAGTAAACTATATTTTTCCTAACGCATGTCCTCTGTCTCTGTCTCTAAACCCAAGTAAATAATTTCAAGTCCAATATCTACGATATAATATTTACCAAGCGTTCTTAGATATTCTTTCCCTTAATGTCAAATCGCTGAACATCATAAAAACATGTATGATTCTTTAATGCTCTACATATGATGCTATAGTTTTCGTTGCCAGGTTTTCCATGCCTTTCACGATTTTTGAATCATATTTTTCAGATACAAGTGTATTGCTTACTGAATCATGGGATATTATTTTCCAATATTATCTGCCAAAAATAGTATATGATTTTCCTAAGCAATTTCTGCATCAGTAATGTTGTCTTAATCCTCTTCTTTTTCACGTTCAAGGATATCTCTCACAACGACAGTTGAATATACCCCCATCGAGTAAAGTCATAGCTTGGTCTTGTTCAAGTCCAACATCAGCTACCCCCGGCATACCGCCATATCTCATATCACATCAAATAAATCTCGGACTTCAACAATTTCATCTTTCTCGTTTATCGCTCTTTTTCATTTCTCCAATCGAGCTTTATATTCCTTTAATTTATACCCGTGAAAATCTATAAATTCCTTAGAAATGATAGCGGATACATTTTTATTTCTACATATCTACCGGATAAATGTGGAGTATTCCGATGACATAGGTATGAGTTGGAGCCGGATATATATATATCTACAATCAAAAATCAACACGAAATGAGTTTATAGCATTCTCCCATCTTTCTATCCTTTGAAGTTCATCAAAAATAAATATGCTCTTTGTATTGGGATCTTTACATATTCGTATAGTTCTTTATAATTCATCTCTTTGAAATTCAAGTGATTCAAAATTTATGGCAATAATCTGATCTTGTTTTGACTCGGAATTCAAAAGATGTTCCTGCATTAGTTTTTAATAAACTTGATTTTCCACATCTTCTAATTCCTGTTATAACCTTTACGGGTCTCTTTATCTTGAAAATGCAATCAATTGGTTCAGGTATATATTTCAGTTTTTAGCTTTCTCATATCGCAGCATACCACACCTCTCTTTTTGATTACATTATACCCCAAACTTTCATTTTTATCAAATTTAGGTATCAATTTCTGAAACCAACATGGATTTCATGATGGTTTTTATTAGGTGTCACATCTAATAGGGTAATTCGTAACAAACATTTTGAAAAATCAATATATTTTGAAACAGAAAAGCCCTTGATATGCTCTAAAAATCACAAATACAAGGCTTTTGAATTTGGTGTCCCAGAGGCGATTCGAACACCCGACGCACGGTTTAGAAACCGACGCTCTATCCACTGAGACTGCTGGGACACATTGCTTACATATAATACCACGATAAAAGAGCGTCTTTCAACTGCAACATTGTTTTGTTAGTGACGGACATTTGAAAGAAATAAATTCACCATAGCCATTAATTCATAACGACTACGGTAGTTAATTAACAACCGTCGTGAATTCCCATATTAAGTTATATTATCTGTTTCTTCTTCTGCAATTGACATAGCATAGACTATGCTAATCTTTGATTTGTATTCCCAAATGACATCTGATACATGGTTGTAGCCAGTTTTTAGATCTCCCGCTGTGACTGCGTTGCGTAGGAAATCATTCTATTTTGGATAAAGTAGAGAGAATTGACATCTTCATCGTTCATACTTGAAGATTGCATCGTACTTTGCGGTCTCTACACACCTTATATGTTGCCAGGACATCATCAAATCATCTCAGGAGTTTCTTATCATCGCTCCAGAAAATTCTTTTGGCCCTCGTCAGTGGGGCATTAGAACACACTTTAGAAGCCATGGGATTCCATGAACTCGTATGAGCATGATATGATTAAAGTCGCAGTTTCCTGTCCAGATTGCATCATAGTATGCTGACTTCTTCGCTTCGAACTATCAACACCTATCTTCTTGCTATACCTGACTTTAGATATTGCAGATTGTCTTCAGTCTGTATATTCTCCTGTCTGGAAGACAAGCTTTGAATGACAATGGCTTGCCATCCTTTTCCAGCATGCCGTCCTTGTTTTTTGTATCCGGCTTTCTCTAGAGAGAGGCTGATATCATAATCATACCTGGGACTGTTATCCTTATCTTGACATGAGCACCTTATCCGAGAAAACACCTGTTGCCGGAACACCGGCATTGTTTATAAAGCTCTTTTAACCAGTGACTTGTGTTTGTTGCATAGTTTAGCGCCTGTCTTACTTTTGACGTCCTTGGAGCTTGCTCGTAGCTGATTCCCAGGAAGAAGGACTGTGCTGTGATCCTCCTTTGTTGCTAAATCCTCCTATCTCTTCGATTTTCTTTTGTATCCCTTCAGGTATCACTGCTCAAACCCGCTTTTTTGCTCTGCAGTGCTACAGTTCTTGCCCTGCCCATCCTTTACCTCTTTGATGACGCTTATCAAAGCAGGCTCCCCCAGTAACTAGGTTTTGGCAGCAATGGCCACCAGAACCGGACTTGTAATTTTAATCATCCACTGGCCTGTTCCGATAGGTTCTTGAACCTTCCGTTAGAACGACACTTGCTTTAGCCAACATTCTAAACGGTCTCGGATATGTGAATTCGATGAGGATTGAATATGCCGCCTTATCAAAAGGTGAACTGAACTGTGTAGCCGTCAATCTTCTTTACATCCAGAAGCTTTACAGAAGTTTTGAACGAACTTTTTCATTCCAACGGTCTGTATTGAACTGAGAACGTTATCAGCGCTGAAATCCTCCCCATTGCCGAACTAACACCTTTTCAAGCTTAAATGTGTAAACTGTACCATCCTCGCTAATCTCAGGATTCCGCTAGAGCCGGCTCAATCCATTTTCACCACGCATCTCTACTAGTGGATCGCAAAACAAAGTTCATAGAACTTAATCACAGACATGCTCGTATCGACAGTATCCGCCGATTCGGCTTTGGGTCGCGACATCATAGTAGCAACGAGTCTTGCCGCTTTGTGTCACTCTTCTTTGACGTTTCTTATCCTTGCAAATGCATTAAACCAAAATGCCATCGCAACATAATCGCCACTGCAGTAACTTTTAAAAGTCTTTTTCTTTCTCATCTTTTCTTTTATCTCCTTTCAACTATTAAACTTATTACAAGCGATAAATGCTTATGTTCCGTTTCACTAAAGGCTTTACTATGGTCACAAATCGCCTCCCTTTGTGCAGCGATTCATATCTGCATCCTCAAGAGTTTTCTCCGCTGTGCTCGTATTCCCTCGTAGGCTCATTGATCAAAACTCTCTTCGAGGATCTGCATAAGGTATTGATTTTCAAACGAAATCAATTGAATATGGATGCTTAACTACTCTATCTAAATCTGTTTTCGATCTTTCGCAAGCTCGACTATATACCCTTTATAGCATGATTGCGACATTTTCGACAGAGATCCTTCACATTTTGACAGGTCATGCGTGATCAAAAAGATGATTTCATCCGTTGTCTGACGTATCTCCTGCAACAGTTCGAGCACACGATGTCGAATTGCATATCCAAAACTCGCGACTGGTTCGTCGGCTATCAAAAGCTTTTGGCTTTAGTATTAAAGATCTCGCTATTAGCCCTCTGACACTGTCCACCCGAAAGCTGAGGATACATATTTTTCTGAAAGCTGTTTGGGGAGTTTCACTACTCAAATATTTTCATCCAGACGCTTTTGGCACTCTTCATGACTTAATCTGTGTAAAGTAAGACTTCTTCATACTATCGCCAACTGTATAGTCGGATTGAAGACTGATTTACTGTACTGAAATATCATCTGTACATCCCTTCTCAGTGGTCTGGAAGGACTCTCCTTCATCTGCTATATTACTACCATTGAAAACAATCTCTCCCTTTGTTGGCCTCTCCAGCCCCATGATTATCTTTTTGCAAGCGTAGTCTACACCACACATCGCTTTTCACCTATGGAGTGCTAGCGCAGCTTGTTTATGTCTGGTGAAATGTCACAAACTGCTGGCAGCTGGTCATTTTGCTATAAAACTTTATTAGATTTCTATTTTCCAATAGTGGCTTCACACTTAATCACCTATCTGCTGCTATAAATGTCTCGTATACTTCGTTTCTTATCAAAGACTTCAAACTATCACCTTCTTTCAACAAGCTCTCCATCCTTTCATTACATAGATGTAGTCTGCACTCCGCTACCGCTGCGAGATCGTGCGTTAAGAAGAATTCAATATCTCTGCTCAATTTGTATAGCTGTATCAAAATCTGTTTGTATGGTTACATCTGGCGCCGCTGTCGGGTTCGTCAGCTATAAGATATTCGACCTCCTGAATTAGACACTTGCTATCATCACTCTTGCACATACCACCACTAAGCTCGTGTGGATACTTGACTAGTACTCTGCTGGAGCTTGAAACTCATGTCTGAGCCCTCACAATATCTCTATGCCTTCGGTCTTACTGACCTTTCTCTGTGTTTTCTAAGCCCCTCCATCATCTGTTTCTTTTATGGTAAAAAGTGGATCTAAAGTCCCCTACAGGCTCTTGAAATATCATTCAAAAAGTCTTCCATTACAGCTTTGTCTCTGCTTTGTAGACACTTTTATGTATGGATTTCACTGCAGTAGATCTCCACTAACCGTCGCATTTTCCTTGAGCAGATCATCTATTGCCAAGATTCTGTTACCGTCTTTCCGCAGCCGGATTCACCAACCAGGGCACCTATGTACCTTTTCGGGAGTGTCAGATTCAGCCCTTGACGGCAGTTTCTCTCTCGCACAGTCCATAAACCAATGCGCAGATTCCCTCGAGTTCAAGGCTCATGACAATCCATCTTGAACTCCTTCCCCTAATAGTGTTTACTCCAAAGACTATAAGCATTATAGTTGGACGGGTACATCATCAGCTGAGGAAAGTCTGAATAAAAGGCCTGTGTCTCACTGGCATGATTCCCTCACTCCGTAGGTGGCTTTCACCCCAATCCTATAAAATGAAAATCCTGCACTGTAAGTATTATAGTTCCTATTTCTACTGTAGCTAGGGCAATAATTGAAGGCCATATTCCTCAGAACATGCTTGAAAAATAATTCTCGTACTGGTCTCTGTCCTCCTGCTTTTAAGCGCCTGAAAATAACTTTTCCTTTGATCTTCAGCGTCAAGCTCTGCTCACGCTCGTATAGTTTGCCCAGTAGGACATGGACATAGCAAGATTAGTATTTTTACCACTGGTTCCAAAGCTTCGGGCAATCGCTAGAACGATTATGAAAGATGGCATTGCGAGGAATATATCTATGACACGTGTCATTGTGCCATCCCATTTGCCTCCGACGCAACCGGAGACCATTCCGACATCGAAGGTCTGATAATCAAAGTTATTGCAAGCACAGTAAAACTGTAAAACAGGGAATATCTGTCGAATACTATCCTCGTAAAAACACGCATCTTAGTTGGTCGGTCCCAAACGGATATTTTGAGACTTGGATTTTGTAATTTTACTGTAACATCTCAAGGTCGGATCGTCTGGCGCAATCAGAGGCAAATATTGCAATTAAGATGAAAAATAATTGCGATGGCAAGACCTATTTTTGGTCTTCTTGACGTATGATGCTGTTAGCGATAGATTCCTCGTTTTGCTAAGAGTAGAGTTTCAGCTTTCTTTTCATGAAACGACATGACCCCCTACTGCAATTTGATTCTTCTTATCCAAAAGCGGAATAGGAGATATCTATAGCTAAATTCTATAACTATGACCAAAAACGAAACAACGATTATATGGCACTGAATCACTGGCAAATCCTTTAGAAATGACATGCGACAGATATCCCACACCTTTAATTGAGAATATGGTTTCTATATTACAGAACCCAGTTACGAGGGTGTAGAATTATCGACGATGACCTTGTTATCACAGGGATAATAGCATTCTTCAGTCCGTGCACAAAAAGGTATCCTTGTAGTTCCAAGTCCCTTGGCACGGCGCCCTTATGAAATCCTTATTCATAACCCTCAATCAGATTTTGCTCTAATCAATCTGATCAAAATACAGAAAACCGAACCAAAACAAAAAGCTGCTATTATTGGACTCCTTCTACTGCAAATTCTATGACCGATATTATGCAGTTTTTACGCCAAAGACATAAAGACAGAGCAAACCCAGCCAGAAAACTCGGCATGGATACACTTATATACGAGCTGATAATTTTATCAATTAGCCGATTCTCAAAGACGACGGAAAAATACTCCAGCGGTACCGAAATCAAAACCAGCAGCACGATCCGATTAGCCCTAGCTTTAGCGTAGGTTTAAAGTGTGCTAAAAGCTCCTCAATAGCCCGGTTCTCCTGAATCTATCGAGTTTCCGAAATCACCTTATAACTTTCTAGTTTACCTCCACTATACCGTATGTGCAGGGCAGAACCAGTCCTTTCGTGCCTGATTTCATTGATCTACTGTCGGATGATTATATACTTTCTGCTAGTATTCTTGCGGTATCTCCGGAGGAGAATGATGTCAAACAAAGAGTTATGACCGTAATCCCCAGAATTACGGAATCACAACTAGTCTCTATCAATATACTTAATCACACATACTTCTGATTTCTCTATAAAATAAATATTTTCTTAAACTCACTTTTAGCAACTATCATAAACTGCGGCATAGGGTCCATTTACTCCTTGTTCATCTCATCCCAAACAAGCTCGCAGTAATATCAACATCTGCTGACATCCTTAAACCTAAATCGATTAGGGTTACAAGATCCCAACCGGGTCTCTCTGTGTCACCATGAAAAGCTCTTCACCCAATCTCTTCTCGTCTTCAGGATTTGGTGTTGGTGATTCTTTCTACCATACTTCTCTTTAACCCTTTCTCATTCTCTATAGATCTTCTCTAAATCTTTATCGTAATCCTGATGCAGCAAGCGTCAAAGATTATCAGAGATCCACCGAACTAAGAACCCTCATCCACTCCTTGTAAGCATCTTTTAGACTTTCTAGAGTCCATGTAACATTTCTATTCACGATTACATCAAAGCTGTCATCCTCAAACTCAAGATTGTAGTATCCATAGTCAAAAGATTTGGCTCAACACCACCCTGGCATTATGCTTTTGCCCACTTAATCATGTTCTCTGTCACGTCGATTCCTGCAACATCGTGACCATCCTGAGATAGCAGAACGGGGAAAAATCCCGGACCGGTTCCTATGTCCAAAAATTTTGAGTCTATCAGCCTTAGGGCATTATCCAAAATCAGCTTTTTCCACTGTGGCGCAAACTCCCTTTTATCTCTTTCTTTATCAGTTTCATCGATAAATCTGTGCTTCGCCTTCCCAAAATTCTTTTTGATTTTTACCATTTTAATTACCTTTCTTAAACAACAAAAAGAAGCTACATAAATCACATGCAACTTATAAAGTACGAAAAACAATGCAACAAAGTAATCTGCCCAACGAATCGCTCTCCCAGGAAGCTACATTGATTTCTCAGCAGGTTTCCTGGCTTTCAGATCATCGTATCGTCTTCTCCTTCTCATGCGTATCGCACAATGGATAACGAAAAGAAAACTCCTTGTTTACAGTGACCGGATCGCTCAGGACTCTCACCTGATTCCCTTTTACCTTTAGCCATATTTCATACTAAAAGCACTGAAAACTTGCTACAACCATATCATTTCGTTACGGTCTTGTCAATAATGATATAAAATTTGCTATTATTCTGTGGATAATTGCCATATATTAGCTATAAATCAACTATTTCCTTGTTTGTCAAGGTTTCTCAATTCCCAAAACCATCCGTTATCCTATCATTAAAAGATTTATAATGACATGTTTTCATGTAAATCATTACTATATATTCTTAAAATGCTTTGACGTAGTACAAAATATATAGTAGAAATTTCAGTATGATTGCTAGCAACAATACAATTCATCTCGGTTAATTTTCGGCCATTATCACTCGCCGATATTCAACACAACAGAACTTATTATGGAGGTAATTTCTATGTGCAAAGTGAGCGATGTTCAGTAAGCAATATCAGGACAAACTTATCACTGCCGATCAAGCAGCGGCAAAATAGAAAAACAATTTTTAGAGATTACATACTCGGTACCGGACTTGGCTCTGTCATCGATATAGACGAGGCTCTGGCTAAGAGAGCTAACGAGCTGAGAGGCGTTACAATAACAAACGTTGCTATCACAGAAAGAGGCGCTTACAGACATATCAGGCAAGCAGCTCAAACGAGAACGTAAGATTCCACTCTTCTCACTTCACAGGTACAGATAGAGCAACGAGCAAAAGCCGGACGTCAGTGGTACATCCCAATGCTCTTCCGTGAGCTCCCCAGCTACTAGGGATCAGAACGATAATCAGTTCGATATGGCATGTTTCCAGGTTACCCCAATTGACGAGCATGGTAACTCAACATCGGACCTCAGGTCGCTGAAATGCTTGGCATCATAAAGGCTTTCTAAGAAAATCATCGTAGGGTTAATGAAACAAATATGCCTTCGCAACCGCGAGACAGCTATTTCTAGCATAGCAGACGTTGACTTCATCGTGAGGGATCAAACTCAATCCCTCGCCGAGATTCCGGCAAAGCGCATAGCGAAATTGAAACCGAGATCGCTACGACGTAGTAAAATTTGATGTCCGATAACCGTGTACACACTTCAGTTTCTCGAATCGGTGCCGCCATGCTGTATTGGAAGCATGCTTTGCACGAGTCAGATTCCAGAAAGTCATCGGATGTCATGCAGAAATGCTCGTTGACTCTGTAGTAGATCTGTTCAACGCCACCGGCAAGTTGGTAACGCAGGAACAGGCGCTGATGATAAAAGCAGTATATGCCTTTGCAGGCGGAACAAAGAAGCTTTATGACTCATCCATAATAATCCGGCTATGCCACATCGCTCCGGCTGACTATGTTAATGACATCCATGTAATCAGGAATATAGATACCTTATTCAGTTAACAGCTGTATCCAGCTAGACCTCATGGTCAGGTTTGTTCCGAAAGTGCGGGATATCAGCATGTAAGCGGTACTGGCGGACAGCTCGACTTCGTTATGGGTGCTTACCCTATCAAAGGGAGGAAAGAGCTTCATCTGTACCCCTTCAACAAGAAAACTAAGACAGGCGAGTTGAAAACTCTAATTAAAACTGGCCCAACACCAGGCTCAATTGTAACAACCCCAGAATGTCCACTCATTACATCGTAACTGAGTATGGTGCTGCAAACCTCAAGGGTAAGAGTACATGGGGCGTGCGAGCAGCTCATCAACATCGCACACCCTGAGTTCAGAGAAGAGCTCATCAAAGATGCCGAGAAGATGGGAATCTGGACAAGACAAGCAGAATTTCTATAGTCTGACCGGCTATAGATCACCTTTAACAAAAATATAAAAGTGTAGTATATCATACCTGGCATACCGATGTGGCATAGCTGCATCGAGTAGTTTCTTTGGAGGGATATTTATGAACAAATTTTTAGATAGCAGAACAGGAAACATCCTTATGGTGCTGGTGGGAATCGCTTGCAGACGCATTCCAGCTTTGCAGCCTTTGTTCTCCCCACATAAGTTTATCGCAGGAGGCGTACAGGGTGTGTGTAGGCAGGGTGTTTTCACACTACTTCGGATCTCGACGTTTTCGTAGTTGTAGCTATAATCAGCATATCGCTTTTGATACTCGGCTCTTTTGCTCGGGAAGCTCTTTGCACTCAGCATAGTAGCAGGTGTCAGTGCTATCTCACTATTTCGACGTGTTTAACAGATTTGATGCCTCAAACATCTGACTGATCAACCAACGCTTGCAGCCATAATCGGAGGAGTGCTCATGGATTTGGACTGGGACTCATAATTCGCAGGTGCATCATCCGGCGGAAGCGACGTAATCCCAATCATCCTAAACCGCAAGCTGGGAATCTGTTGCTCCGCTCATCTACATAGCGGACTTCACGATCATGATTTTGCCTGCTACCATTTGCCAAAATACAAATGACGTACTTTTGGCATAACCGTAGTAATGCTTTGCACCATAACACTTAATAAGGTTGTGCTCTTTGGTTCAAGCAATGTACAGTTCTACAATGATCATCATAAGTACATAGGAGATTAACGAGGCTCTTCAGAACGATCTGATGTCGCCTCCTACTTTGACGCATGGAATCACAGGTCACGCAGGATCCTCTGGATGTAATCATCTGTGTAGTCAGCACGAGAGCGTACACCGTGTAAGGACAACGGTTCTTGAAATGAGACGAAGAAGCTTTTCACGACCATGGTTGACGTAAGTGGAGTAAACGGACGAGGCTTTACTATGGCAAAAATACTAAGTTTATATACCGTGTAATCCTTTGATTATGCCGATTTTATTGGTGTTGACACGACAAAGATAATTTCTTATTTAGGGTTTACACATGTGTTAAACTAGACACTTTACACCATTTCTTTTTAGTATCATTAACATTAACTGAATAATATGTGTTCTTTTATTTAAAAAGGAAGATGGAAACAGGTTGTAAATCCTGTGCGGTACTCGCCACCCGTAAGCGTGTAGTTTCTCTCATACATCACTGAGAGATTGGGGATTGAGAATATAGATGCGCAAGCCGGGAGACATGCACAAAATTATCTTTGTATTTGAGCGATTTCTCAAAAGATAATGCCAGGAAATTTTGAGCACAATTTTTGTGTTTTTCTATTCCAGCTTTAATTTAAAAGAAAAACGGGAGGAAAATATGAAAACAGACCTTATTCAAATCCAAGCCTACGCCTGATTTTAGCTTTTTTCTTGTAGTCTCACCATGCTTTGACAGTCAGAACGTATTTGCGGAGACAACACTCGGGCGTAGATAGCGACGGCTATTTACTCATTACAAGTGAAGACGAGCTGGTTGAGCATCTGATGAGTGCAAACAAAGCTTACAAGTCTGATATCCCAAGAATTTTAGGTTAACGAAGACCCAGATCTATCAAAGCTACACCAAGCTACATCGGAAGAAGTGCAAACCACGAGAGCAACCCCTCTTCAAAGGTAACTTTGACGGAAACGGTCACACTATCGAAATGCAAACCTTAGCGAAGGCGGCTATATTCAGCAATATTGATACAGATGCTAGTGTAAAAACCTAAGCATAGAAAATGCTGGCAAGCGTTAAAAGCACGGAATATCCGGGGAATACTCGCAAGCAAGAACCTAGTGCACACAGGAAAAACTGTAGTTGTAAATTCTAATATCAACTCAAGTCAGGCGGTACTGGTGGTTTTGTTGGTCAGAATGTCGGCACTCATATCAAAGAGTGCTGTAATAAACACAAATGTAAACGCTGAAAAATCCATGCAGGTAGGCGGATTTTGCAGTGATTCAACGGCTATTCATACATCGGAACCATCGATCAGTGCTTTGCTGATGCAAATGTGGCTGGTTCTGCTAAACGTGGCAGGCTTTGTAGGAAAGGCTGAGAAAGAAACTATTTCCAACACTCTATGCCGTGAGGCGTTAAGGCAAATTCAACGGTAGTAGGTGGATTTGCAGGAATCCTGCAAGCCCATCTCAACTAAAAATGTTTATGCAAGTAACGATGTAAATGCAAGCTCAGGCGGACCTCTAGCCGGATGGAAGGGCTCAAGCTTCAGTAACCCTGGGAGAGGTTGTAAACAGCTATTATAACAGTGATAAAAGCCAGCTGGCAACTGAAATGCAGGCATACGTGAGAAATTACAGCAAAACTATCTGCTGAAATGACTGCTCCTGCCTTCCTAAATTCTATAGCGGGAGACCCTAGCAGCGTTTGGACTCAGGACGCAAATCACCAATAACGGAATGCCTTTATCTTTCTGAGCTGTGCTTTCCACTGAAACAGCGCCTTTAGTCCCATCTAAAGCTCCCGGTAAAATTCGTAATTTGTAATTACAATAAGGATACAAACACATTCAAGAAGCTAAGGAATTCACGGTTCAGCCATGAGAAGGAAGATAGTGTGGTTTTGGACCTTATGAAGAGAGCAAAAGCTGAAACAAATTCACCCTTCACAAGCGAAGAAAGCACTTGGGTGAGTTCGTACAAGCATAGATGACATTGATGCTGGGTAAAGCCTGATGGATGGATGTTCAACGTTAATGACGTGCAGTCGCCGGTTGGTGTAAGCTCAGCAGCTTTTAATGGCGGAGAAACCATACTTCTTGGTCTCACGGCTGTGACCAGAACCATTACAAGGCATCCTCCTCTAGCAAAAATTGAAAATCCGGCAGAGGAATTTGTTGAGATAAACTCCAGGAAGATCTTATGAAGCTTTCAGGATCACTGATGATCAGCTTCTTAGCAAGAACTATAAGTTAAACAAGGATATCGACCTTTTCAGGGTTAATTTTTGAACCAATTGGTAGCCTCGAACATCCTTTTTCACCGGTAAAAGTTCTTCGGACAGAAACATACAATCAAAAATCTAAATATAGAAAAGGACAAGGGATTCAAAGGGCGTTGGTTTCTTTGCTGCTATTAGAGGGGTCGTGGTAAAGGATTTAAAGATTGAAAATGCAAAGGTCAGAGAGGTGCGTTATAGGAGTCCTCGTTGGCGAGAAGCTCAGGTTGATGCAAGTGCCGGAGAATAAATCTAATTGCTACTGCAATGTTTCAGGCATAGTAGAAGCCAAAGGAGAGAGAGTTATAGAGGTTGCAGACGCCGGCGGATTAGTTGGTGCCGCTCAGAGCTACAGACCCTAACATCTACGATTATGCGACTACAACCATCTTTGATGCGCATGCTGATGTAAAAGTGACCGCAGATGTAGGTGCAAAGGATAAAGCTATATCAGGTCACGTAGGCGGTCTAGGAGGACACAACAAAGGGAAAGATCATGAGATTCCAGTTCAAAGGGTGATGTCCTGTAGGCAACACAACAGGTGGTCTTGTCGGTTATAACGATGGTTCCGTTAGAGGATCAGAGTCAGCAGGAAACGTAAAGGGCGCATTCAATGTCGGTGGTTTTTCTTGCGAGCATCCGGCCCTTATAGTAAAGCAACAGGATAGTTATTCCACCGGAGATGTAGCCGGTTGAAGACTACAAAAGCAGAGTTTATCGGTGGATTTGCCGGTACAATTTCAGGCAAGGTGGAGAACTGTATAAGCAGGGGAACTGTAACTCCGGGATGGTCTTGGAACGGTGGATTGCCGGAAAGATCGATGGAAGCCTTACGGGTCCAAATGCAACAATTAAAGATGTTTATGGCGACTGTAACGATTTTAACAACGAAACTCTAAAGGCATTCGGAAACTACATGCCAAACCCATCAGATACAGCTCTTACTGCTGCTGAAAAGATGCAGGTAGATAAGAAGACCTCTGAGAATCTCGTAAACGAAAAGTTCGGCAAACATCAACCATGATGATACACAAAGCAAAAGCTAGACATCGAAAGAGTCGAAGCAAAGATAGTTGTTCCAAATCCTGTTTTGCTGGATAGCGAAGATGTCTAAACAGCTCAAGAGCTGCAGTTAACAGCGCACAAAGGAACAACAGAAGAAAACTCAATAGGATCGGGTTGTAGCCTTAGAAAAGGCTGAAAAGACCCTCAATAAGATCAAAACCGAGTCTACGCTAGGCTTCCTCGATTCCGCAGCTCTCAAAACAAGGACTTTAATGTCGAGTTTGACGGTAGCTTCGGAAAGATCAAGTTCGAAGAAGGCAAGCGCCAAGGTCTAAGTTAAGAGTAGATCTCCGATTACAACATTTGCAGATGCAAGTGGGAAATCTTCATCCAAAGGCAAAGGTAAGCATCAAAATCGATGTGGTGTAGAGAGACACTTGTTTACGAGACAGACTACACTTTGGAGGAAGGAAGCACCATTATTAGCTTCTCATCAAGCTTCTTAAAGTCACTAAAGCCGGGAAGCTATGTAGGTAGAATTCAAACAAAACGCCGGATATGCCGAGTCTCACCTCGCTATACAGAGCAAAACAAGCAGCCATAGGTCAAACTCATCGTGACAAGCTACAAGAAAGGCTGGGCTTGAGTAAACGACTGGTGACAGCTTTACAACTACAGCAGCATTTGTAATCTTCCCGATGGCTATATAGCTACAACAGGCCTCACTAGGAAGAAAAACTAACAAATGTTAAACCCACAAGCTAAATATCCATCAACAGAAAACTGCCTGCTATCTCAAAACACGGGCAGCTTGTATTTACAAAATTGGTTTATATCAAAATCAACTGATATCATTTCTAGCAAGTATTGAGCCGTGAGTCTTACGAAGTGTTGTAAAATACCGGAAGCAGCCCCAATCACTTATTGAAACCTAAAAAACGATTAGAAAACTTATTCCAAACACCAAAGTATTCATCCTGTACATAGTTGTCAAACAGATCTATCTTGGTCAAAGCATTTATGAAGTATGCCATGAGCCCCTATTCTGAAGTGCCGTTAACAAGGTAATCGCTATAACTCTCACCGGTAAACATCCTGCAGATGTCGTCCTTTTTGAGACCGATAGCCCTTAGAACGCCAACCTCTTTAATCCTTGATAGGAAGGAAGCCTGAGCATCAAATACATTTCAATAAGTTGATACGAACACGATTACGCTAGATACCGCAATCGTCTTCCAAATATTCTTGCTTATACTATTTACATAGCTCTGTTTGTTTTCCTTGTAACATCTATTACTCTGACATCTGAACCTTTAGGCTCTCTATCAGCGCTAGCGTTTGTTCTTAGTAGAGATAGTCAGAGTCTTATACTTTGAAATCACATTGATAAAGCGTGTTATCCGTTACATAGAGTCTGCCACCCTTGCGTATCGTCGTGGCAATATCCCGTAACACTAGGTAATTACCCTTCACCCAATAACATTTATAGGCTTCCTATAGCGACCTCATCCTTAAGTGCTTTCCGGAACAAGGACCTCAGTCCTTTGTCGGTGCTTCACCTTACGATATGAAGTATTACCTGTGTTTGCGTAATCGCTGTAAGGCAATACAGCGTCAGTTTCCAGCTGCATATTGAGGATTTTGTACATCATCAAACTGCACTCTGACCGACTCATGCAATATTATGGGTATCATCTTTGATCTATCAACATAAATGCTCGGCGTCTGCCGATTGCTTATTCCGACAATCTTCATATCCTGCACATGAGGCTGCTTCATGTTCTTCCCAGAATGTCTCACCGGTCTTTATACCGAGCTTCCTCTCGCACTTTCTGCTTTAATCATGTTCTAACATTTTAACCATCTCGTCAACTACCAGTTCATCCGGATTTTCAGGGAGCCTTTCCCGGCTGTAAGGTCCGCCTTCTTGAGCTTTGCTTTGTCGGACAGCGAACCGGTTACCAAAAGCCCTCGAGTCGATCAATACTCTTCAAATGCCATAACAAAATTTACTGTTGAGTTTCCGGCAACGCGTAGTCCGCATTTTCCATCGTTGCGATACTTATGATAGCTCCTGAAAGCTTCCCCGTCTCTTACGTTTCACGTAATCCTTATCCATGGTCGAATCTGTCATCCGTATAGTGAGCAATTCCTGCTACATTGCTGACTGCGCATGATTACGAACATCGATGCCAATACGAAACCGAGCATGAGTATCTTTTGATTTTTGAGTATCTGCGGATTTTTCTAAACCCGACCCGAACGACGAGAAGCGGGCCATAGATACTGCAGTATTTCATCTTCGCCGGCTTCCTGCCTTAGCGATACTCTTTCCCTCTGCATGCTCAAAGTAATCCCCAGAGTCAAAATTATACTCTCGTATATCCTCTTGGTCATTGCCCGATAGTGCTGTTCATGGCGATTTCAACACCTTCATGCGCCCATTGAGAGATTATCGTCTGTCTTGATATATATGTTGTTGTTCTTAACTACTATTTCAATCTTCGGTAGTTTTGATTGCCGTCGCTGCAAAGGCATATCATGGCCCATCTGAAAAACTCCTTTTGTATAGGCATGTCTTAAGGAATATCTTGCTGTCCATACGGTAATCGAGCTGCCCGTCGTGGGAATTCTCCCTGTCATCAACAATCTTGCCATCGACAATTTTCGATTACTCTGTCCGCATAAAACTCTGGCAATACTCTCTCATGCGTTACGAGAATTACCAGCTTTTTGCTTTGATATAGCCTGATTATACCATTACATCGATAGTACTGTGCTACTATCGAGATTTCCTGTGGGTTCATCAGCGATGATAATCTGAGGATTCTTTTACTAGCGCACGTGCTATGCTCAACTCTTTCGACGCTCACTGCCGGACAGCATGCTCGCCGGACGGTTACGGTACTTTTGACATACCGACTCTATCGAGAATATACATAACTCTGCGCTCTATCGCATCCTTATCCTTAAAGCCCGTCATCTTTAGAACAAGAGCACACGCTTTTCAAAATACAGTCGCATCCTCAATTAGGTTGTAGTTCTGGAAAATATAGCCTATCCTCAAATTCTGATTTCATCGAGCTTGCCATTGAGCCTGCGAGTAATCCTTTTGGTCATCTATGTAAATGCGCTTTATCCACGCGGTCAAGTCCGCCAATGGCATTTAGAAGTGTAGTCTACCACAACCTGAGTTTCCCAGAAAGGTAACAAGACCGAAATCCGCAGTTCGATGCTGGTATCATTTATCGCAGCGGATCTCACTTCGATTTATGCTTATTAAATGCTTAACATTTACTAATCTAATCATCGTCTCACCTCCCTCCTGTAAGCATTCTATAGCTGTTTTTCGAACATCTGACTGAGTACCTATGCCAAGAATACTGTCATAATCAAAATGATTATATAGAATCAAATATCCTCATGTTCGATATAGAGTAGGGTTCCTGTTCAGAATTCAAACGAGTTTATCGTTCCATCCTTAACCTTGATTATCATCCTGCGACCGCCGCAAAGGCTATATGTACTGGAATATCATTAGCATCTCAATGAGAATCATCCCCGAGCATGCGAAACTGCTTCCCCAAAGCATTCTCGAGCAGTCGAAAAGTAAACGTTTCTCGATTTGAATATCAGCTTTTATGATGAAATAGCTTATGAAAAACAACACTGCCAAGAAGATTACCAGAAGAACTTTCTAATTCCGTTTTAGAATAATGTTAACGGAATCTCCTACTTGCTAGATGTATCGTTAAGATACAAAGCCTTGTAGCCTTGTTTTCCAAGGTCGAAAGAGTTTCCTTTGCATACTTGTTTTCTTTTATATCTACGGTAACCCGAAGTTGCTACCGTCCCTCATAAAAGTTTTCTTATATCAGCCTCGTTCATATATATCGCTTCAGGATTTATATCGTCGATTGACTCTTCCAAGAAGCCTGTCTCATTGTCCCTCTTGTATACTGGAAGCAATTGAAACCGTAAGGCTTCTTTTCTCCATTTCGTCTAAGGTAAGATCAAAAGTTTTACCGGATGAGCTTTCGCACGGAAACCCCTGAGCAAGCAAGATTCCGAAATATGCCTTGCCCTCCTCAACCATAGGCGATGCAATTATAGGATCGCACAGTTGGATTTCTACCTGCATTGTGCTCTTGTTAATTTCATCTCCAGATCCGTCTTTCTGCGGTTATCAACGACGCATGCTCCAGAGTAGAATCCCTCGACAGCATACGATTCCCCTCGTAAACTGCCCGTTAAACTGTCTTGCCTTGCCTTCTTCCTCTGTTAAATATCCATATCCAACTACTGTCAGCTTCGTTTATGCCTTCTGCATAGTTCAAAGGCTCGCCCTTTTTATTGAAGAGCTTTGCCATAAGGCACTTCGCACCTGTAAAACATCGGAGTTTCGGTGTTTTTGCTTAATGCCGATATTATAATCATCATCTTTGCCCAGCATCAAAATAACTTCGTTTGGCTTTTCAGGAAGTCCTCTGAAACGATACGTTTCTCGATAGCCTTTGATCGATTTTGCCTTCTAGCTGAAGGAAAGTCTCGCTTATCATCATTTGAATCTTTAACTTCACTAAAAGGAACATTGCTGAAGCTTATGAGGATATCCGATAAAAGCTCGCATTTTTCAACGCCTCTTACGCTGTCCACCTGATAGAGCTGCATAGTCATCTTCGGTGAAGGCACTCTGTCCCTGCTTGCAACAACCAGACGCTTTGAATTTGAATCCGGAAAAATCAGAATTAAAGATCATGTCGTTTACAGAGAGTCTCATATTCTGCATCGTCCTGCAGGATGCGCAGTTCCCCGCGCATAGGAAGATAAATACAAAGAGCAAGAGACTACGTTTTAGCCTGGTAAACCAAATGATTCCTTACGCTTAGTCTGACTGTACGCTAAATCTAGGTCATGTCTTGCAGGTGTCAAGCGTTCATTCCCACTTGTTGCATTCTTTTTGTTTTGCTTAGAGAAACTTCAATTCTCCTGGGCCTTTTTATATTTTCCGAGCCTCAAGCAGCATAGGTTTGCAAAAACGCTTATCTTCACAGCTTCCATCCTCATCGTATCTCTTTCGTAGCATACATCTCAGCCTGCTCGTAGTTATGGGTTACGATGATTACTAAGTGTATCCTTTGATATGCTGGCAGCTCAATTGCACTCTCAGCGGACTTTCTATCGAGATTTCTGTAGGCTCGTCTGCGACGATTATCGGAGTATCTTTAGCTAGAGCGTGCTATTGCACGCTGCTTTTTGTCCTCCACTGAGTTTTGATGCCTTGGTATTTATATGTCTTTTAGACCTACACAATCAATCAGCTCATCAACTCTAGCTTTAATTCTCCCTTTTTGTCAGCCGCTCAAAAAGCAGCTCATGTTCTGATATACCGTGTAGTTATTTATCAGGTTAAAGTTTTGGAAATATGTTTCCGATATATTTTTGCGGTAAGCTTCCATATCCTCGTCGCCATATCCGCTTGTTGGCTGGTCAAAGATGCACATCTCCTTCTTCAAAAGAATCCAACCGGAGATTACGTTTTATGCGTGATTTTCCGCTACCGCTCTCGCCCGTGATAGCCACAAACTCACCTATATCAAAGTTTAGACTTATCCTATTGAATCCGGAAGCAACGACGCCGCCGGCCGAATAAAAATTTTGATACCTTATCCAGTTTTAGCATATTTTCTCCCAAATAATTTGTAAAATCGCTTCTATTGCTCAAATCTCCCATCAACAAAAATACATGATGTCTATGATATCGTCACACTTAAGTGATTCTCTGATAAAATTAAGAAGATCGTGTGTTAGAATTGTAATAAATTCAGCTATAAAGCTATGATATTTCAGCATTTTGAAGCCTCTTGAGCCGTTTCTGAAATATTGAATTAAAAAGCACTAATGGTGATATAATTCAATGGTATGTGATTTGTTGGCTTTTCATAGGAGGAAATCACGCAGGAGACCAATACACGAGTCCATGTCCGAACGTCATCCGAGTGCTGAGATGATATCTATTTTCACCTGAGATGAAATTCGCACATACGCGTAAGCTTTGAGTTGCATTTGGCAGAGTCTGAAAATGGAGCTGAGCCTTGATATAACTCACCCACAAATAGATGAATTGAAATCGCAACAGACAGCTAAACTATGATGTTGCAAAAGAGCGTGAAAAATGGTTCGTGCGATGTATAGAGCGTCATGCGCAGCTACGGGCTCAGTGCCCTAACGCAAAAGCAGGGTATATCTTCTCAAGCGCATCCTGCTATGCGTCGGCGATAACACCGATATGATTATCATGTCAGAGGGTCTTAAACTGATCTCGAAAGAAGCTTATCAATACTATTGCAAAAGCTTGCGGAGCTTTGCAGACGAGTACAAGGCAATGCCTACGCTCGGCTTTTACTCACTATCAGGCAGCAGCAGACTGACTTTGGTAGGAAAGTGCAAAGATCTCTGGCTAAACGATTTGAGGTTCTCGAGTGGAGGATCTGGACCATGGTACTCGGTTCACTCAACTTTCTGGTTCCATAGCAACAGGTACTCAGGCTTTTTCTGGAGCTCTTTCTCCGAGATCACGAGAAGTGCAAGAACTTGACAAGCTAATCGCTGAGAAGATGGGATTTTTCAGACTGCTATCCGGTATCCGGCCAAACTTATTCTCGTAAGGTTGATAGCCGCGTGCTAGCATGTACTTGCAGGCACTTGCACGTCTGCGCATAAGTTTTCTCCAACGACATTCGTCTCTTCAGCATATGAAGGAGGTCGAAGAACCGTTTGAGAAGAACCAGATAGGTTCATCAGCTCATGGCTACATGCGCAAACCCGATGCGTTCAGAACGTATTGCCTCGCTTTGCAAACTATGTGATGAGCACATCCATGAACCCACAGATTACTGCTGCAACACAGTTGGTTTGAGCGCACGCTCGACGATCCAGCTAACAAAAGGATTTCTGTAAGCGAGGCTTTCCTTGCAACTGACATGCATCCTTGAACCATATATAAACATCTCAGACGGACTGGTTGTCTATCCACAGGTAATCAAATCATTTGATGGCAGAGTTGCTTTTTATGGCTTCAGAAAATATCATGATGGATGCGGTTACAAAGCCGGTGGAGATAGAGCAGGAACTTCACGAGAATCAGGGTTCACTCCATGGCAGCTGCAAAAGTTGTCATAGAGGAGGGCAAGCCTAACGATTTGTTAGACAGAATTGCCGCTGATCCTTTATTCAATATAACCAAAGAGGCTTTACAGAAGGTTTTGAAACCCGAAAATTATATCGGTAGGGCAGATGTCCAGACCGAAGAGTTTCTGGACGGGGTCATAAAGCCAATTCTTGAGCGCAAATGCTGATATCATCGAGCATGAGGCTAAATATTTAATGCTTATAAGGCATGGAGGTATTTATGATTAAAGCTATTGTTGGTGCTAACTGCAGGTGACGAAGGCAAAGGGTAAGATAACAGATCTCTTGCTGCCGAAAGCGATATAGTAGTACGTTTTTCAGGGCGGGAGCAACGACAGGCTACATCTATCAAAAACAGTTACGGCAAGTTCGCACTCACATGCTACCGTCCGGTGTTTTCTGTGACCACATTACAAATGTGACTAGGTAATGGTGTAGCCCTAAACATTCTAAACTCATAGACGAGATTAAAAACTCTCACAGATCAGGGCGTTCCGAGCCCTAAGCTCTTTGTTTCCGATAGAGCGCAGATGGTGATGTCATCATCACATTTTGCTCGATGCATCACGAGGAGGAGACTGAGGCAGGTCCTCGGCTCAACCAAGTCAGGTATCGCACCTTGCTACTCAGACAAGTATTCTACGATAGGATTTCAGGTTAACGAACTTTCAATGACAGGATAATCTGAAAAGCTGGCAGAATATCTGTAACAATTAAGAATGTGCTCTCTAAAGACCCTATACACTAAGCCGGGAGCTTAAGGTAGAAGAACCTCTATGAGGAACTTATAGGGATAGAGATATGATCGCTTCCTTATGTTCGCAACACTGAGAGCTTCCTGCACCGCAGTCTGGGCAGAGGGCAAGCATTGCTTCTCGAGGACAGCTACGAGCCATGAAGGACCCGGACCACGGAATCTATCCCATGGTAACTTCATCATCTACTCTAGCGGTTTTCGGAAGCATAGGCGCCGGCGTTCCACCTACGAGATCAAAAAGCGTAGTTACTGTTTGCAAGGCTTATTCATCAGCAGTTGGCGCAGGTGCTTTTGTCAGCGAAATCTTTCGGTGACGAAGCAGACGAACCAAGACGTCGCGAGGCGATGGCGGTGAGTTCGGTGTCACAACAGGAAGACCATTCAGGCGTGTAGGCTGGTTTGATGCTGTGGCAACCAGATACGGCTGCACTGATGTAGGGGACAACAGGTTGCTTTTGACGGTTCTGGATCCACTAGGCTATCTCGATGAAATACCTGTGTGCATGGATATGAAATCGACGGAGTTAAGCACGACGACTTCCCAAATACAACTGATTTAAACAGAGCAAAGCCTATATTCAAGACACTTCCCGGTTGGAAGTGTGATCATCGTGAAATCTGTTGCTTTTGAAGATCTTCCTAAAGGCAGCTCAGAACTACGTAAACGAGCTTGAAGTTCTAATTGATATCCGATAACCATAGTTACAAACGGTCCAAACCGTAATGATTTTATAAAGAGAAGACCAAATATATAAACTTACGAGGAGAGGAAAACAAATGGCTAAAAGAAGCTATTAGACCTGCATGGGTTGAGGTTAATCTAAGCAACCTGACTACAATATCAAGCAGATCAAAGAGAAAGCAAACGGTAGAGAGCTAATCGGCGTAATCAGCTGATGCTTACGGACACGGTTCTGTAAAATGCGCTGGAAGTTCTCAGAAAGAATGAGTTAAAAACCTTTGCAATTGCAACTCTGTGAGAGCTATAACACTCTAGAGAAGCCGGTGCGAAAAAGAGTGAAGTATGTCTAGGGCTCACACCGGATATGTGCGCCGACGTAATCGTAGAGCACGACCTGACACCTGTGGTATGCGACCCATCAAATGCTATAGATATCAGCGATGCGGCAGTTGCGCAGGAAAGATCGTATCCGGACTTATCGCAGTTGACACAGGAATGGAAGAATAGGACACTTGCTGACGATACAGATTTCGCAATTGAGGACGTTCGAAGATTGCAGCTCTTCCCGGATTCAAGATTAGGGTATAGCACATTTCATACGTCTCACAGCTGACGCAGCAGACAAGACATACCATTACATCGAGCAGTGCTAAGCTACAACGCATTCTACGAGGCTCTAACAGCGCAAACATCAAGATTCCTTCCGCACACTGGCAAACAGCGCTTCAATCATGGAACTTCCGGAGATTTACTGACGCGGTAAGACCGGGAATCATCCTACGGATGCTACCCATCAGACGAGTTGAGCGCGCGCAGCTTCAATCAAGCCTGTCATGTCGGTAAAGGCAAATATAGTTCATCTAAAAGATGTTCCGGCAAACTTTTCAGTAGGATACGGACGCGCAAGTACATCTCGAGCAAGCCGGCAAGAATAGCAACTCTGCTCCTGGGATACGCAGACGGATACCCAGACATTTCTCAGCAAACGCTATAGGTTATCGTAAAACGGAGTTGTTTGCCCAATCGCCGGAAACATCTGCATGGGATCGGTGATGGTAGACGTTTCGGCAGTGCCTACTGTGAAACTTGCGACGAGGTAATCGTTATGGGTTCTGACGGAGTAAACTCAGTTACAGCTGACGACATCGCAAACGCAGCAGGCACAATAAACTCCACGAAATCTGCTGCAGCTTTCGGACAGAGAGACTTCTAAGGTATATGTTGACTGATAGCTAGCCATTTCAAATTTGATAAAGTTTGATATTGCAATGACATCGCTCAATTACGATTCTTGTAAATTAAAGATTATATATTAAACAAAACAGCGAAACCGGGTTTCAAGTTTCAGCTGTTTTTATTTTAAACTGTTTATTCTCGTCTCCTATAACCATGAGCGCAGTTTTTCGCGTTTTCAGATATCTCATCTTCTATCAAAGTGCTTTCGACTCGAGCAAATCACCATAGGGTAGTAGAAAAGCTGTAGAATAGATCATCCGGAAAGGATTTTCCTCATATCTGGAGTTCGTCTTCTTCCTCATCATATTCCTCCGTCCATAGGTATTCCTCTTTGAGCATGTCGGCAAATGCGGAAGTTCCTCGTCATGTTCGCATTTTAAAGGCGTCATTTATTGACCTCGATAGTATACATGAAGAGTCTCAATTAGTCCTCAAACAGTGTTGCTGCAATATCATTTGTCTCCCTTGTTCTTTGGCCTTTGAAAAATCCTGAGAAGAAAAATCAAAGCAAATGGTGTCGCATGTAGCAAAGTGCTTTGATGCTCTATATTTATAGCTATCTCTTCACCATCGCGCATTACATTATCTAAATTATCCATGGAACAGGGTATCGAAATACTTAGGAAAAGTCAGTCGCTCTGCTATATATCGTCGGCAACCCGTTCCAAAGGAACATCACTGATTTCTAGCTCTATATATTTTTCTTGTCTCTTCATCAACAGTTCTCACCCATTTTGAATCTCCTTATCTCCATCGCAGGATTCTCTCTTCCCATATAATACCATATTTCTATCCTATAACCCCATATGTTTTATTCGTCGCGTGAGCAGAGAGCCTTATGAAGCAAGCTTCACCCGCTCTCTGATTTTCACTTGATTAGTCACACGTATGGTAGCAGAGCAACGATTCTTGCCTCTTAACAGCAATCTGTGATATCTCTGATGTAGTGCATGTTCCTGTCACCTCTTTCTTGAAGGATTTTTGCCTCTCTCAGAAACATACTTTCTTAGCTTATCTACATCTTTATAATCAATTTTCTGCTTTTCTGCACAGAACGGCATACTCTTTCTCATGCCACCAGTCTTCTATCCGCTGGCGTTTATCTCTCTCTTTAGAACGAAGTACATCTTCGTCAATTGCCTGAATGAGTCCCGCATCTCGTCATCATAGCCGCCGCTTGCGCCTGCTGGCCCAGATGCGTGTGTCTGCTGTGGTCTGTGTGCCGCCCTGCGTCTGTCCTGCATTCAGAACTCGACACGATCAGCAACAGTTTCTACTCAGTTGTGTAAACCCTAGCTCCGTCCTTGTTTGTATAGCTTCCCGTCTCGAAGTCTTCCTGAACAGCAGCTATGACGACCTTGCGATAGATACTTCTCAGTTTCTGCCCGTCTTGCAAATACAGTTGAGTGCGCGGAAAGTCTGTTTCTCTTCCTTGCCTGCACGAACGGGCCTGTCAATAGCCAAACTAAATGTTGACACAGCCATCTGAGATGTGGTGTATCTAAGTTCAGGATCCCTTTGTAAGTCTTCTCATTAGTACTACACTATTCATCATCTCCACACCTCTTCTTATTCAGCATCCTTATTAACGATGATATGTCCCATGAAATCTTCTGAAATCCTGAGCCTCCTATCGAGCTCTGCTGCAATGTTGGTTCTGCTCTCGGAGTCGATGACAACATAGTAGCCCCTCGTTCTTCTTCTGGATTGGCAAGCCAACTTTCTTAGGCCCTCAAACATCAACATTTTCACTTCCTTCAGCTGCGATTGCGTTCTTACTCTCAACAGCTGCGTCCTTCTTCTCATCCTCCAATGTTGGATCGATGATGAACACTACTCGTAGTTAATCATTTGTTTCACCTCCCATGGTCATAAAATGGCGCTATTCCTATAGGCAGAGATTGTATGCTAGTTGCATACCCCAATATTATATACTAAATAATTAAAAATCAAGGTAAATAGCCAGATTTCATTGTCATGGTCATACGTTTTTATTATCAACTCATAACATATGCTGACATATCTCTGATTTATTATTGACTCTGAAGTATGGAAAACTTAATAAATTAGAACCATCAAAAACCAAAAGCAAATCAATATTATTTACCTTGGTTTTTAGTGTTAAGTTCTATTTACTTATAACTTCATTTGCTATGTAATCTGACAGTCCACCAACAACAACCGCTTTAAGTTATATTTTTATTTTTAAATATTCTTTTTGAGTATTCAAGGTTATTATTATTCACTCATCAAAATAGGTCCATCTTCTAACTGTGAAGCAACGAAGTCCATCCACCTCATTGTCAACAAGTGTTATTTTGATGCATTAGGGAGAAATATTTCGCAAACTCGACACTTGTTTCATATCATTTCTACACCTTCAATCCTCATAACTTTTCCGATTTCAGCTAATTGCTTTTGCAACAATAGAATTAACGACATCTATTGATCCGACAATAATAAATTCAAGACCTTTCTTTCTAGATATCTAGTTGATAAAAATGCACAAAATCCTCAACAAGAAGAATAGAAACTACCAGTAGCTAGCTGCAGATATTCCATCAATGTACTGCACCCGAAATTACCGATTCTTCATCACCAAGTGCGTGTTTTTAGCACTTCAAAATTAATCAGATATCTACTCATCTCCCGTTAATATTTTTATATATCGAATTATAATCTATATCACCACCTACCTGAAATAGCGCATCTCAACAGAATAGTCAAATATTATAGATGCATTATATTTTCTTGCAAAAATGTAGATGATAATCCATCAATTATACTCTTACCACTCACATTTACATACTTATATTTATTAGTTGCACCTCTAACTATTTCCGCAGTCCGTTTCTATCTTCCCCTATATATTGTTAGATTGCACATTGGTTTAACAACTTTATGGTCAATAAAGTCAATAGTGGATATATAAACCCATAAAAATCTAAACTGGGCTCTGAATTTGTGTATGGTGGGTGATATTCCTTATGTAAAATCTTGATGATCCATAGTCAGATGCAGACACTGTAATTTCACCATTTGTTCCAATCGACTCAACAACAGCTCATGTCCTGCACCATCACCACCATATCCTGCTAGCTCCCCTCCAACACATAACAGCACCTGGTCTTGGACTAGCGCCTCTGGTACCCATCATTGTTCCAGTACCAATCTCGCATTGGACCCACTTTCTAGTCTATGATTGTGCCTCAGAAGTTCTCGCCATCTCCCCAAGCATAACCAACACAGTTTGGGATCGTCACCATCCAGATGTTATTCTTATACAATTGTTATATCCTCCGGCTGACGAATGCAGCCAGTTTTTATTATGATATTCTGGTGCTGTCAATCTTTTAATATATTTTCACTATTATTTGTCCTCCTCTTTTTCACATCTTCTCTGTGATTTGACTTGAATTTTTCTTTTAAGTATTTTTGTCAACATGCTCTATGATAGGCACTGTATCTCAACCCCATTAACGATATGTTCTCACTTATAGAAATACACTTTCATTAGATAGATAGCAAAACCGTAACAACGTTCTTAATAAAACCCTGAACCTATCACATTATCCAACTGTGCCCCAACAAGAATTACAAGCAAAATTGTGCCCTTTTTCTACACAATCCTTTAAACCCTGCTCTTGATTCAAGCTTTCCATTTTCACTCTTACTAAATACTCCTGCAACGATTATTCCCGTTATATAATCTATCATCATGCAAATAATCAATGCCTTCAGACTCATAGTCCAGAATTTTGTCTTGTACTATATTTGAGATAGCAGTTGGTGTTAGCATTTTCACTACCTTGTTTTATATTTATAATATTAGCGCATTATTATAGATTTTAAATCTACTACATCGTGTTTTTATTGGCTGATAAATAGCAGTTAGAAATTTAACTCGTCTATTCTCAGCCGTTAGTAGATTATAAATCTGTATATCTTCTGTAGATTATTTGTCAACTATTTTTACTTTTTGTTGAATATAAATCCACCTAATGATATAATAGCACATGAGGAGATAATTTAATAGAGCATAGGATAAAATAAAAACGTATACTTCTGGAGTTGACTCAAGAAGAATTGGCAAATCGATTAGGGTTATGATCGAAATCAACCATCAATAAAATTGAACTTGGCATAAATGATATCCCGCAAAGCAGAGTAGTTGAATTTGAAATGCACTAAATACTACCTCCCGTATTTTCATGGGGCTAGATACAGATTCAAATCATAATGGCATGGTACATACATTAGAGAATACCAGTACTTGAATGGTTCATGCTGGTTATCCTATGATGCAATTGAAGACTATATTGATTGGGAAGAAATCACCCTGATATGGCAAGTCGTGAGAAATAATGGCATTGAAAATAGTCGGCGATTGTGTGAACCTAAATTTTCAGATGGTGATATAGTTATCGTTTTATGCCAATCCCATGCTGAGACAGGAGATACTGCCATAGTGATGGTAAATCACGATGAAGCAGAAATGAGAAAAATCAAGAAGTTCCCAGACGGCTCAATAAATTTAATTCCTCTTAATCCAGCTTACCAAGTTAAATCATATAGTCCAAAAGAGACAGAAAATCTACCAGTACGAATATTAGTAGTTATAGAACTTAGAGCTAAGTTCTAAATTCAGTAAGTTTTCATATAGGAGAAACCGCATGTCGAACGTACAAGTAAACTCATCAGCTATGGAGACCAAAGCATTTATCAGGCTGGTTCGGAAAATAGAATAGCTATTTTGATGCTATCAGAGCCTTTGCAACGATAGCTGTTATTATGCTACATGATGTGCTGCTAATTGGATGCTTGGCCTGTAACGGCTTCCTCTTGGATTACATGTTCTGCTTTATGATAGCGTCGTTAGATGGTGTGTTCTTGCTTCATAATGACTAGTGGCGCACTCATTCTTAGACAAAAAGATTAATTTAAAGCGTCTGTATTCTAAAAATATCTTTTCGCATTGTTGTTGCATCTCGTATTCTGGTCAGCTATTTATACTTTTGTGCTAGTCTAATCAACAATGGAGAAAACAAGCTGCTTACATTCCTCGAAGGGCACTATCACATGTGGTTCTTATTTACCATTATTGACCATATATAATCTCACCTATAATTTTCAGGGTCAAAGGAATATAAATGTTTTAAGATACAATAGTATTCATGACTCATATCAGCCATACTTATACCAAATGCAGTTGCAATACTAGACTTATTTATGCCTAATTTTTTCTGTAACACTCGGTCAATATCTAGGCAAATTTAGCGGTGGGGGAGTGGATCTTTAATGTAAGGTTCATTTTTACTTTTGTTTTAGGGTATTATTTAAACCCATTAACCTTAGTCGTAAGATGAGAATTTTTAATATATATATTCTGGTATTTTTAGGTTTTATAGCGACAATAGTTTGTACCATCTACTATCTCAATACACACAAATACTCCAAATGATTTTTCTACGCCTACCTATCGATTAACGTTTTACTTGAATCAATTGCTGTATTTGTATTTCAAGTGCCACTTGATTTGAAAGAGCTTTGCAAGACAGTCGTAGAACTATTATTATTTTTATTTCAAAAATACAGCTTCGAATATATCTTGTGCATCCTTTGTTTTATAGAACAAGCAAAATATCATTTCAATTTCACTCATAAGCCTCATTTAGTTCAGTAATTGGAATTCCATCTCTTACTATCATATATCTAATCTTTATCTGCAGTAGCTGCACATTTTAAGCAAGCTCTGGGATAGGGTCATAGGCTATAAAATTGAATACTCTGCACTGGTAGGTGCTAAAATTTCTACTACCTATTGCCAGTTCCGGAGTTTTTGCATTCAAAAGAGGATGCTATTCGTAATAGATAGCATCCTCTCTACTTTGCCTATATTGATTAAATTTATATTATCTTTACCAACTAGCCTCTTATATAATTTCATATGTCATCGCATTGAGGGCTCACCTAGTAAATCAAAACTCTTAGTTCCATTTTTCTGGAAACAAATTTTTCTCGCATTATAAGCATCTGCATCTGGTCCCCAAGTAGAACTGGAACTCCGATGTCCTGATTGAAAGCTCCGCCTACATGTCTGGGAAAGTTAAGTCCGAAGCTACACAACTCTATCTGATGATTTAGGGAAAAGATTTTCTGCAATTAGTCTTGATGTCTCGAATCATCCGTTCCTGCAAGTCTTACAGTATCCCCTAGAATTCGTCGCGTACCGCCTTTGAGCTGCTCTTATCTCCTCCAATAAAGTATACACTTTAGTGGATCTATTGTTGAAAGATAGTTCTTTGACTCTGCGCTAAGTTTATCATCAGCCAGCAAAAATAGGGTCTATTTGCTGCAGAAGCCGAAAACCGCATCCGGGAAGCTTTAAACCTGAGCATACGATAAGTTCTTCACCATACACTCTCACTGCCTTTAGAATCAGATTAGTTTCAAATCTACTCAGAACCTCCAATTTCTTAATATTAATCCCTTGAAGCTTTGCTCTAAGCTTGCTGGAACAGCGCTTGTCTGTCCTAAAAATATATACTGTACCATTAGGGTTCAATACTATTTTATATACCAGCAGTGATATCTACTGTATTTGTTTGTCAAAAGCTATAGGTGCATCTGAACGCCAGATACTTCCTGAGTGCATCCGGATAATTTTCTCCAGACGCAACTACTATGTTATCGAACTTTTCTGTCTTCATTTAGTTTCATTTTGTCTCAGCAACAGCGTAAGCAGTCCCATATCTATCGCTACCTGCAAGCCTTATCTGCTTGTTAGCATCATACGCTGCCTGAGCTTTAGTTTTCAACTTTTCCTTGCTGGCATTCGTTTTTGACCTGCGCTTTATTGCAGCATTATTATCGCTGTTTTGCTATTGCAAAGTTCACTTCTTTTTGCAATTTCCTGATCTATCTCACTTTCACGCTTTTCAATCTCTTTCCCTAAAACTCTCAAAGGGCGAGATAGCTTTTTATTGGCATCGTCTCTTCCAAAACACTGTTCAGCTTGAAGGTGAGCCCTTTCTGAGATTGTTCACCGTAAGACCTGTAATTTTATGTGTGCTGTTCATTAAGGATTTATAATAGCGCGTATCTCATATTCTGAACCATATGTACCGTTTACACATCTGTCTCTCATAATCGAACCAAAAAGTTGAAAGGATCACTATACGCTAAGCGCCAGGCTTTCGCCGAATCCCGAATTGAATATCTCTGACATAAAATGCGTACTTTAGAGATTAAAGCCATGAAATAATCGTGGTTAATTCCTCCATTTTTCGTACATGACGGTAAATACTGCATTGCTCACCGCAGAGAACATCATTAAATCTGCAGATACTTTAAGCTCTCCGTTTGGTATCCCCGGTAGCTGAGGATTGACAGCTGAAGCCGAATTATATGGTCTTAAATCCGGATTTGTTTCTAAGATCGTTTGCTGTCTTAATTAACTCGATTGATCTGTTGATATTTTCAAACGAAAGCGACCCTCTACAAGAGTTTTAACCTTGCTTTATCAGCCTCAGTAAGATTTTAACGCTGCCACAGGCTCTGTATCGAGAAATTTTATAAGCTTCTCAATCGTCAACTCGCAACTCTCGTATTGATTACTTCTGTTCTCCAAAAACTACTTTTACTACATATGCTTTAGCCTTTTAAACGTTTAAGTTCAGCCCTCTTATTTTCCTCTGCTGTAGTTGGTATTTGCCGTTCTCAGATCTACCTGTCTTTCGTTTTCTCAGCTGCAGCCAGCCTCGCCTGCCGCATTTTCAAGCGCCAGTCCCAAAGTATGTTCATTTTCATCGTGGCTTTGATGATAAACTTATATTAACCTTTGACTGTGCCATAGCAGAAGCTACCGGCATCAAAAGCGCATACCAGACACGCCAAAGCCAAAATAATCCCTTCAGTAATATTCATCTTTTCTCCTATTTTCATAGTATCTCCGGATACAGCCCTTGTCCTTCATTGAACGAAGCGCGCTGACAACGCCCCTGCTTATCCTCTTTATATGTCACCCCGTACCATTTGTCCTGTGAAGTCAAAAACCTTGACTGTAGCCTTATTCTCAGCCAAAAGCTGGATACCACACCCGGAAAGTACTCCTTTAGCGGATTTTTCAACTACGCTCGTTTCAAAAATCTCGAAATTTCTGCTCCAGTTCGCTCATCATTGACTTTGTGAAGCCCCAGAAATTCATCGAAACAATAGTATCACCTGCGACCTCTGTCCAAGTTTGCCCGTCATCCTCGGTAAATGCAACTGCATCGCCTTTTTCTCATAATCTTTTGTTCTTCAACGACAGACACCAGATTATTTTTATCATCAACAGTGCAAATACCCCTCGCCACATGACCGTTTTCCGTCAAAGTCTTATCTAGTCTGCTATCCGACCATAGAATATCTATACTTTATCGTCATCCTTTGCCTTATCAAGAAAATCCTACATGGACTGAAACGCTCCCGCACCATAGTAGTCGTCTGCATTTATAACGGCAAAAAGGCGTCAATCAGCTGACCCGTGCTGCAGTACCGCATGACCCGTTCCCCAAGGCTTTTCTTTGCGTCCTTCGGGAATCTTACAGCCCTCAGGTATATCCGCTATATCCTGAAATGCGATAATGGATGTTCAGGTGTTTTCCGCTTCTCATCTATCAAAGCTCGAAGTCCTGCTCATTCTCCTTTTTGATTATGAAGACAATCTCCTCAAAACCTGCCATCATAGCATCATAAAGAAAAGTCGATTATCTCTCCTCATCGCTTATAGGATCTATCTGCTTTGGCCTACCTGCTCCATACCTGCTGCCATTACTATAAGAGCGGGCATCATCTTTCTTTGTAGAAATACTCATAAATTACCTCTCCTCTGATTCCAAACAATGTATTTAAATTATATCATATGATATAATAATCTCAGCGAGACTGATATTGATGATTAAAAATATAGTCACATAAAAGAGAGCCCATGAAGCTGGCTTCTCCTAGGGCTCTCTGATTTACTTGGATTAGTCAACAAGTTCTTATTAAACCAATTTATTCGTTGAATTTTGAACGTATATATGTAGCAATTAGTAATGCTGCAGCTGATGCAATAATCGCTATATATGCACTTGGTTTGTCATATCACCTGTATTAGGTTTCTTACTCTTTATTTTACTGAGAGGAATTTTCTCTCATACTGCAGTGAGTATTATCCTTTTCAACCTCACCCGTTGTAAATTTGTCACCAGACTTATATATTTACCGTCCTTGTCTTTCCAGCCAATCAGTCGGTAACCGGATTTTTCTAAAGGGTTCCTGAACCCATTACGGTAAACCTATATCCGTATCTCCCGGAAGTGCTCGGATAATGTTTTCAAATCTGTCGGAGCATTACCGCTCACTCCTGATTCCTCATTTTTGTAAATTACATTTGAATATACAAATACATTGAATTTACCTGTAACGGTATCCCCAAGGTATTGCTCGTCTTCATTTGCAGTTGTTTTACAACACCGGTTTTCTTTGGTGTAACAACTCCATCTGTATCTAAATCCATTATCGGATCATTTATTGCCGTAAATGTAATTGCAGGATGGTTTATCGGATTATCGCTATCGCTTTGATTCCAAGCTTATGATGTTCATCTGTAACATGTACAAACCGATCGTCGGTTGGAGTTGAGCAATCTGATAATTCCTGCCGAGATATTATTTGCATTTCTTGATACATCAAAACCGTGGAACGCCCTGTGTTGTTAAAGTGGCCCTGTCAAAGTCGGAATCCGTACCGGAACTTGTCGATCCGTTGTTCGGTATGTTTTTGTTACCTTAAGTTCATCCGGTAGCTCCAAAGACACTATGTAATTTGAGTCGGAGATGATTTGTTCTTATAGTAAATGTACCATCTGCATTTATTTTTCCGATTTCCTGATTTGCCGTTGTTCCAATCACATCACCATTAGAATCCTTAAGTTTTACAACAATACCGCTATCTGCACCTATCGGGTGAATTTTTATCAGGACTCCATCCTCATTTTTATCACGCCAAAGCGTGCCGTTAACCGTGTATGCTTGAATACATACCTCTGCTGTCGAGCACTGAATCGGTTGACTCTGATCCGGCTTTGAAATGATACTCCTGTAACGTAGCGTTAAGATCCTCTTTCTTTGCCGCCTCTTTGCTTCTACCGGTAGCGCGAACCTCAATATTCACATCACTTCCCGGCGTTGCTTTATGCTTAAGGTCATCTTAACATATCGATAATCTTTCAAATCATCAGGTGATGTTATAGCGCTTTCCGGCACAAATGTAGTACCGTCCTTACTATATGAATAAGTTAGAGTATCACCTGTAGCTTTTCGGAAAATCTGATATGTTACGGCTTGCCCTTAATATTCATCGAATAATCGTTTTTCTTTGTATTGTTGATTACTTTTCCTTTTCATCATATTTTTGAAACAGAAACTGATTCTTTCTCCGGCATCTTTATAACAACCTCTGCATCAGTTGTCGTACCCGGAATATTGATTTGTTCACTGACAAGCAAGAAGTCGTGAGAGAAGAAAGAAACCGGCTTTTTGCCTATCAACAATGTTATTCTTCCGGACATAGCTGTACTCCATTAAATACATGTTGCAAGACGATTAACTCGTAAAGTCGCTCATGCTCCCTACTTTAAAAAGCGTTGAGTTGTCGTATCACCTGTTCCTCTAATATTGTCTGAATCGGCACGCATCTTTAAATGTGATTTGATGTTTCCTGATGCAGCTGAACCGTCATTTGGTCAGAAGATTGGAAATATCATAGTATACCTTACCGAGCGGATGATGAACCCCCTGACGATGCACCGTTCCATGCCTGCAAAATTTATCTTTGCGCGCATATTGCGCTAACAACTCTCCAGCCTGAATCGGTCAAATTATTAAAGTGTCCGGGAAGATTGCACTGAAATCTTCAAATATCTCTTTCCGTTTACACTTATTACGGACACTTGCCATCAGTTATCGGATATCGCCTGATACGCGGATCTCGTATTCAGCTCAGCCGACTGTACTGATGCAACATCACCCGATCTTTGAGCTCGTATACACTGCTTCCGGAACATCGAGTTTAGGTGTTGAATCGACCATTGCTTCTTCTGAATTCAAATCGTTACGCGTAATATCAAATGCACCGTTAAAAGCACCTCCATTTTCACCGAAAAAGACCAAACGAATATGAAAGTTTGCTCTGTTCTGCTGTCGCAGTCACTTCTCCCGATAGGTTGTAATCGTTCTATTGTCAGACTTAAATTCATAGCTGTAATCAGCCAGCTCTGATCTTTATTTGCAAACAAGAGATGTATACCGTTATTATTCCGCGGTTTACTTTCAACACCGTCGGGGTTTAGTATATACTGTGCGGGCATGGATTATCATACTGAGAAACGCATCAACTTCTCCACGTGCTAATGCTCCTCCCGGAACTGTGAATTCCTGATTGTTATAAAGAGAATGAGTACGTGTCACATCAATCAAAGTACTGAACAGTCTGAATTGAATCTTATCAAGTTCTATATAGTCCAAATCCTTTGTATAATCTAAAGTTAAATCACCATTATACTTGAGTGTGATAGCTGTGAAGAACTCATCATCTGAAAGTCCTATGTCCTTTTTGGTAGGTGTAATAAGACCTTTTCTTGATTTTTCGGTATGGTATATTCCTGATTTGTTTTGTCTCTGCAGTTGTTGCTAGCTGGAATAAATAATCTTCCATCCGCTCATTCTCATATACACTGAACCCACCGATAAAGCTGATAGGTTCCTCAACACCGTTTATATTGTTTGTTCTTGCTTTAAGAGTTATGACAGGATTTTTATAGAGTGTCTTATAAGAATCTCTATTCTCACGCAAAAATACTCTGCCTGCATATGGATAACGATTTTATAATCAAACTTGGACTTATAACTCGAATGTATATACATCCTTTGTTCCTGTTGACCTTCTTCAGCAAATTCATTACATTTTTCTTCGCCAACTTTAAGGTAAAGATAATCCGTATCCGAGTTTGTATTATAGGTATATGAGCTGCCGTCCTTTTTCGGATGTTCCGCTTCATAGCCTATCTTAATGAGCTCATCCTTAACAAAGCGGGCTCCCATCTTCATGTTCGCGACTAACCCATAATCAAATTCTAAACGGATCGTCATTTTGATGCTGCAGAGTGCTAAATATCTTCCCACTCAAACCTTATATCGCTAATTCGATCTCCGGATTCCATATATTCCGTAAGTGAAATTTTACCGCATGGCCCTTGAATTTCATTTTCAGGTATGTCCTTAATGCAACTTCCATCAGCTTTTTATCGTTAATGTCATTTTGCCAAGTTTCCTATTAAGTACGATACATCGTCGCGATTGAACACTGTCGGTCTTATTTCTATGTGGAAGTGATATGTTTTCGGTAAAAAGCACCTTCCGAAACATGAACAAATCCTCGTTTTGTGTCGTAATTTTCAGTGTATGTCTCATTATATATAGTCAACAAATTTCTGTTCAAAGACAGGATGACCAGGCAAAAACGGTCTTTATATTTGCGCTGTCTTTTTGTATTGCGATTTCGGAATCACCTGAAACGTCGTCATATCTGCCTTTCGTAGTCTTCATCTTCGTCTCGGTTGCAGTTTTGACAATCTCTCTCACCCTTTTCGGTTTCAAAGCAGACCTCAGTATCTGCCGCCTCAAAATAATTTGTTGGCAGGAAGAAATTCATCCTCTTTAAATTTCCACATGGCCCATATTGATGTCTTCTTCATTTATTATATTCAACATCTGAATACGTATTTTTGCACTTCTGTTGAATCATATTTAAATTCGTAGAGATCGTAGTTCCCTTGCTGTCGGTTAGAAGGTTAGTGTTGGTCTATCTCTTTATTGTAATAACCTGAATATACCCTTATGTTATCAGCATAACATTTATCTTCAGCGCCCGACCGGACGATAAACCTTAACACGCTTTTATACGAATAAGTTTATTATTTCTTTGTCTATTTCGGGAATATCCAAATTGACCAATGGGTATCAGATTTTTTTCTTAAAGTAATCCCACTTGTACATTGTATTGTTTACATTTGTATATACTGCAATATTTGCCACCTTAGTTGCAAAATTACTGCTGATATTAGCTGTAGCATGTTTTACCGGTTTTAGGTCTTACAGTATAATGCGTGTTTTTCACCCATTAAGCCACCGTCACTGTCTAACAGTTTAAATCTAATTGTAGATTTCTTTAGGGACCGTTGACAATCATGTCATTTAAATCAGCTCTTGACATGTGTTCTACGCCGGTATGATAAGCTAGGTGCAGTTGCAAGATCGGACATCGCCGCAGGATTCTTTTTAAATGTAGCAACTACCGAGTTTGGATTGTTGGCATCATACTCAACGCTCAACACTTCATCCTTTGATTTTTAGCTTGTCCAAACTTCCCTTATCAAAAATCATTCCGGGCGGTAGGCTAACTGATAGGCGAAACTCCGTTACGCGGAAAGCTTCTTTAGGAAGTACTAAATTAAATATCCCGTCTTTACCAGGATTTATTGGAAAATCATACACCCCTTCACTGTCTTTTTGTTTGACTGTTAATCAGCGGACTGTCAACCGGCAATGTAAGTCCGGAAACAGTAGGAGATTTGCCGGTCCTAGTACCCCCAGGTAAAACGGACTAAAAAGTTTTTGACTCGAAAATGAATCACTCCGCTTTCGTCCACAGTAAATTCGACAGGTTCAAGCTGCCATTAAGGTGAAGCAGTTGATATTTCTCGCCTTCTTTCAGTTTCCTTCCATCTTTTTTCTTTTAATGAAATTTTAACTGAATTATTATTCGTCGGCCTGAATCGGTTTATTTTGTGTTTTTCCTTAAAAAGGCAATTTCCATACCTGAAAATTTTTGCGTATAGAAACTTCTTTATCGGTTTTCCCCGAAAGTTCAATCATCTTTTTCTGCCGTTCTTACTTTTTCTTCATTCATGTATGAAGTAATAAACTCTGTATGGGCAGGAAATGTGTTATCTCCATACTCAGCTTTGATATCAAAAATATCTTTAATTCTTACCTTCAAAAGCTACCTGCTTTTTGGTATTTTTCGAATCTGAGTTTATGTTTTTATTTGAATCGAGTCCCTCCTGTGTGTTTTAGGTAGCTCGGATACAGGTTTAGATATATCCTGCTTAGTTAATTTCAGATTCTTTAGCAATCTATGAATTTCCCGAGTCTTGAGATTCTTTCACTTCAGATGCTTTAGATGTGTCTTGTGTTTTTCAGGTTCCTGCTGTTTGACAGATTCCGAATTTTCTGCGGACTCCTGTAGCTCAGCAGTTTCATTAGATGTATCATTACTTGATATATATCTTCTATTCTGCGTTCTGCGTTTGATTCGATTCTAAATCACCGGCATATGCAAGTGGAATACTCTGTCAATTAAAAGAACAGCAATAAAAACAACAAGAGTAATTATACCTGCTCTACGCCTGTAGTGTTTTCCAATCATGGTTTTCATCCTTTCTACTAATTATAAATTTTTCGTCATTGAAAGATTTGACACAAAAATGCAAGTAAAAGTGACATGCCTTGATATCACGAAATCGCATTTACTTTTACTTGCTAAATAATCCTAAAAAAGAAAATACCAATTCCACAAAAATCCATCCCCTTTATTTGTTCGTCCTAAAAATTTGATAAATTCCCCTCAAAAGCTAACAAATCCCAATGAACAATACATACCCGTTTTTATTGTAACCAAATTTTCATAAATTGCAACTTCAAATTACCTCTAGTATCTAATTCTGAAGTGCATACGAAAGTTTAATGCTAAAGCAAAAGTATGATTCTCTGAGGATTATGATATAATAACCGCAAAGGAGACTGATATTATGATTAAAAATATGAAGGATGCCGAAAGGGAAGCGGCTTTTTAGAGTCGCAGATTCGATGTAATAGCTACTCTACACCGCTCCAAAGGCAAATGGACTCGACAAGATTAGAACCCTAATTATTTCAGGTGATGATATAGAACCTTTAGCAAAGGAAATGGAACTTTGCCGGCGAGATACGATTTTGAGTTCTTCGTCGCGATGCAGACAACACTCAGAAATAGCCACTGTGTCAGTTCTTATTGCCGCTATGGGAACGCCAGCGGCGTTCCACGATTGCGGCATGTGCGGTTTGAGAACTGCGCTGAAATGAGCAAGGCTGATGCCTGTTGCTCATTCAGTGCCACGGACCCGGTATCGCCATCGGATCTGCGGTACGTGCGGCCGATAACCGAATCGACAACCGCGTCATGTACTCCATTGGCCGCTCAGCGCTGAGACTCAAGCTCTTCGCAGATAACGTCAAGCTCTGCTACGGGATTCCTCTATCTACGAGTGCGAAGAGTAACTACTTCGACAGAGCTCCAGGCTCCTGCTACTGTAGCTGTTAGTATTTTCACTCTGTCACAGCTGTGCTCATGGCAAATTGAGCCCTGGGCCACCATGATTATCTATAAATTTACGTCATATATAAAGACAAAAATCCGCAGAGCCCAGCTGTTTTCAGCTTAAAGTTCTGACGGAGTTTTTAATCACTTATAATCCTAATCAGCTTAAGATTTATTTCTCTCAAAACATCTTTGCCCATGCCGCAGATAGGACATACCCAATCCTCCGGAAGATCCTCAAATGCTGTTCCCGGCTTGATACCGTTATCCGGATCACCTACTGCCGGATCATACTCATAGCCACATGCGCCACATACATATACTTTCATCTCTCTCCTTTTGTTTAAAAACTTTATCTTTATATTTTATCATTAGCTATAACGATTTAACAAATAAATTTTAATCGCCGTGGTCAGATCTCGTGAAGAAATCGCCTCGGTTGCGACCGGATCCAGGTTTTTCCTGATCTTATTTATCCCATACCTAATGGTATTCTTATGGCAAAACAATTTGTTTGCAAGGTTAGCATCACCACCGGCAAAAGACACAAGCTATGCCTGTTTGCAGAAGCTCCATTCTCCTTACCGTCCTCTTCAAGTATCAGGTTTTTAGATAGTTATAGGCAAAAATCTAAAATCTTGTCACCTGAGTGGTGCGCAATCAACTTGTATATACCCACATTTTCGTAATATAACTTTTTCGTCTTCAATTTTGCAACTAATTTCCCTCAGTATGCTGTCTAATCAAATCGGTGACGCTTTCCACATCTGAATCTATTCTAGCTCTCAGCCTTTGTGAGCTTCGCTTATCATCTCCAGACTGAGGTTGTAAGGAAGCAATTTCGTAGATTGTATTTATAAGATTTCCATGTTATCTTCTTCCTGAGCTATGACAATTATCAGCTTTTTATCATAAAGACCCCATGAAAACATGCCTTTTTATATACCGACCAACTATTGAAAACTTGAGCTTTTTCCTCAATAGATTTAGTATCTTCTACTCTATGCAAAGAGCTGAGGCATACGCAATATCTTTGATTCATTATTTGATTGATAATAGGCGTCTCCTCACGGCTGCCTTTTGATGACCGACTCGAGAATCAGACTTTTGATAGACTCGCTGTGATCCTTCAGATTCTGCACATGTTTATCTCAAGAATTATATTCTCCATATAAACATCGCTCTCGAAAAACAAACATAGGAAAATCAGCGATCCAGCGATTTAGAGCTTCTTTCGGAGTGTTTTGAACATACCGGCTTATATGCTGAAGTGCATGAACATCACACCGAATCAGCTTTTTAATGGAATCAACGACCAGCTCCGGCCTTCCTTTTGCGTAGATGAAGCTCGTGAGAACGAGACTGTTTCCGTCGAAAGCCCTCTTCTTTCTATAGTTTTGACCCTCGTCGTCGAATTCGAAAATCGAGGATTTCCTGCACAGTCTATGGTCTTCTAAGTCCACCGGCACCGGCAACAAGCTTAAAATTCTTCGTCGTCTCCAGCTTTGATAACATGCTAATAACTTAAGAGCCATAACCTATCTTCATCATGCATAAGTTTTTCGCATCTGCCGTCAAAATCTCCTCAAATGCGTACATCATCGCTACAAGCACTGCATCCCCAGACTCCGCCACCGATAACATCTGTTGGGAAGTGTACTCCGACATATACCCTGCTAAGCCTATCAAAATAATATATCAAGCCAAGGCCTATCGAAAGTAGCTTCGCAAACTCTATTTTCGCAATACCTCAGAAGTAAATACGCCAAAATTCCATAGCTCACCAGACGAGTTCATCGAGTGGCCGCTAGGAAATGAGTATCCGCTCTCCTCAATAAGCCTGAGTGCAATATCCGGCCTTGGCCTTTGAAAAATATACTTCATCTCCTTGATATAGGGCAGTTGAAGACAGTGCTGCAATTGCAAACTTAACCGCACTTAATTCCTCAGTGATTTTACCAAAAAGCATACGATACCGAGCATTTTGCAATCTCATATCGCCACTGTGCGTTGCGTGAACTTCCAAAAACATTGTTAACTTTTCGTTTCTATGCTATAAACACGATAGCGCACTGCATCAAAAACCATCTAGATAGCCGGTTTGCACACCTACTGCGACCCCTATGAAAAACGAGGACTGCACATAAAAATTATTACACCATATATTTTAAATTTTTTATTTTTCATATCATCCAAACCTTTTCATATATTATAACTTATAAAATATGGATATTTCACATCATTTGTAGTATATTATTATAGTAGTAAAAACGGAGGTTTAGCGAACAAAATAAGAAATTTAGGTGCTATTTTTATTCCTAATTTGGTCAGGAATAAAATTTTTACCTTTCAAACAAAAGTTAGCTCAAACCGCTGGCAATCAAGCGGAAGAAGCAAAGGCTTATCGCCGAAGTTGACAGCAAGATAGTCCGCTCTGTATCTAAACATTTTGATATAAGATACGAGGTCATCAGTAGAGAATCTTCGGAAGGTCCTTGCGTATTCATCGCAAACCATCAGGCATGCTTTGACATAATGGCACTCTATATGCCGTAAAGCGGTAAGCAGACCGGAGTTCATCGCAAAGAGATGAGTTTAGCAAGGTTCCCCTTTTAGAAAGTGGATTCATACGACGATAAGAGGTCTTTTATCAAAAGAGGCAATGTCAGAGAAAGCCTTAAGGTAATCAACCAAGGTGCGGACTTGATAGATCATGGCTTTTTCTCTCGTTATCTTCCGGAGGGAACGCGTGAGATCAGAGAACATGAAATAGCTGATTTTAAGCCCGGAAGCTTCAAAGCTGGCCTCAAAGGCTAAGGCCCCTGGTAGTTCCGGTTGTAATCGACGGAACCCAAGGTATTTGAGCAAAAGAAAAAGAGTATCAAAAGGCGAAACCGTAAAAGTTACAATTTTACCTGCCATCGATACAGCTTCTCTCGACAGAAAGTCGCTGGCAGATCTCCCAAATCAGATTGAGAGAAGCAATAAAAGAGCGCTTAGCTTCCGATGCAAATTAGATATTTATGCTATAGACTAAAGGCTGTCACTCCAGTTGTTAACAGCCCTTTATTTTTATAACCTATAATCTCAGAAAAATTAAATGTCTATATGAGCCAACAACGTCAAAATTAACAGTAGATAAAACGCTACAAATACCATTTTATCCTTAAGCCAGCGCTATAAACTCTCTGATAAGCTGACGGTATATAGTACCTCGCAGTACACGACAAGCACTGCCCATCCCCACAAGCCCAACCTTCTTAGCATAGGCACTTGTGCGATATACGTGATAATTATTCGTTACAAACAGGAATCTTGGACTATCCACTTCACTTTTCACCGCATACTTTTGAATATTGCAGGGTTCTCGTAAAGTAGTTGTCGACTTATCCTCCACTATAATTTTATCTATTGGAATTTCAGCTTCTTCAACAAGATAATTAGCGTATTACTGCAGCTCTGAAATCTCTTCTTCATCTGAACCTTTTCCACCGCTAGCTATAATTTTAATATTTGGGTTTTTCCGATTGTTTTTAAATGCTTCTACCGCCTTGTCAACACGCTGTTTCAATAAAGGCGTAAGCTTTCTCCCTTCTTTTTAAGCCGGCTGCGTGAATTATTATAAAATCATATTGTTTCTTCTTTGGAATAGCCAGATAAAGAATTGAGTATAGCAAAAACGCAAATGCACAGCCAAACAATAAATATGAATAGACAATAATGATAAAACAAAATGTTAGCATAAAACATTCTCATAAAAATAGATTGCTGGAAAAATTTAAATACACGAGGATGAAAAAGAGTATTATCATCATTCCCATAACTAGAGAAAGTAAATTTGTCTTCCGATAATCCTTCTCTCGGAGCAAAAACAAGTCCGTTATAGACCAAAAACAAAGCGCTTCCGAAAATTCACAATAAGCACCATGATTGCCGAAAAAGCTTTCAAAGACAAAACTCACCGAATTCAAACCTAAATCATATAGTAGTTTAGCAATAGTATGCAGCTAAACATAAGGCTCGAAATTAAGAGTGCCGGATTCAAAAGCTGCAGATCCCTGAAAGAATAGAAAATATAAATGCCCCTATCAATATTATTGTTACTATGTACATTAACACCAAATCTCCATTTATTATTAATCTATTTTTCTATCGCATCTATGGCTTTTGATTACAGCCGAGCCTGAATCCGCTATTTTCAAAGCGATGTCACTCCCTTGATTGTGGTTCCTCGGTGAGCAAACAGTGTCCTTCATAGCTGCCGGATGTGCCCCCGTCGCAGCTGGAGTTCGCCTGTTCCGGAGACTACCTGATGCATCCATATGCCACTTCTCTCTTGAGCCCATAT
>BNJU01002780.1_pt1 | contig 74479 bp, 70 predicted proteins | sample 8539281 | NCBI WGS metagenome assembly BNJU01 (sample SAMD00202456, study PRJDB9452) | human saliva metagenome | isolation source: human saliva | place: Japan
TAAAAGACGCCTAATTGACTTCAATAGGTGCCCTTTTGAAGTGTTACTAACGCCCTTTTAAAGCCCAATTAGGGCATCTTTACTTTTGCTAGTTTTGTAACTTATTGATTCATTGAAGGTTATAAACCTACTCATGATAGGGTTGTTTTTTGCCATTATTTGAGGATTTTTTTATTTGGATTTATGTAATGAATTTTTTTCATAGTTGAAGATATGTTTTTCGAGGTGTAAAAAGGAAAGGTCCCTCCGTTAAAGATATACGCCTATAAAATAAGCGTCTACGCATTTAACGGAAGAACCTTTTAATTACTTTTGTGTATATAAGTAGGATAGCTACTTTATATTTACTTAATCAAACTGATAGAACGCTTGAGGAACTTATCGAGTGCAGCACCCTGAAGCATACCATTCTGTAGCAATGCCAAGTCGATGAGTTGATGAACAATATCATTACCCTTAGCATATGCAGCAACAATAGCTTTCTTCTTGTCCTGAAGTTCAGAAACAGTCTTCTGAGTGTTCTGCATATCGTCCTTCTCCTCCTGTGTCAGTTCCTCAGCCTTCTTACTGTCTTGTGACTGATGCAAAGCTGCCAAACGTGCCTCTTGTCCCTTCAGTTCGCTGGCTACAGGCTTCAATTCATCTGCTGTGTTAGCAGTGATGTCGTCAAGAACCTTCTTCACTAATGGGTGGTCGGCATTAAGAACGAGATTATAAGAATCAGGCAACTGAGCATAGAAACCCATTCCCTGCTGGAACTGACTCATCTCCTTCATACGGCGCATGTACTCGTTCTGTGTTACAAGAACTGGCTGGAAAGACTCTCCGAGTGACTGTACATCAACTGTGAAGTCTGCTTTCTCGATTGTAGGAATCTGTGAACGGAAAGCCTCTGACAAATTGTCAGTTTCTTCTACTGACAGATTATTCTTTGGTGCATCTTCCTTCTGAATAATGCGATCAACGATATCAGAGTCAACACGTACGTAGCGTGTCTTCTCCTGCTTCTGCTCAAGCATTGAAAGCAATGGTACATCCAATTGTCCGCTTGCATCAATAACACTATACCCCTTCTGCTTTGCAGCTTCAATATAGCTGTACTGCTCCTCTTTGTTACTTGTATAAAGGTTTACAAGGTAGCCCTCTTTGTCAGTCTGATTATCCTTAATGAGTGTGTTATACTCCTCAAAGGTGAAGTACTTGCCTTCGGTATCCTTGATAAGAGAGAAGTCCTTTGCACGCTCGTAGAAGTCAGATTCTGAAAGCATTCCGTAGTTGATGAAGAGCTTTAGATCATCCCATTTCTCCTCAAATTCCTTACGACTCTCTTTGAAAATACTCTGCAGTCTGTCAGCAACCTTCTTAGTTATATAGGTTGCAATCTTCTTCACATTCGCATCACTTTGCAAGTAGCTACGGCTCACGTTCAGAGGAATATCTGGAGAGTCGATAACACCATGGAGCAATGTAAGGAACTCTGGTACAATTCCCTCAACCTGATCGGTTACGAATACTTGATTGCAATAGAGCTGAATCTTATTACGTTGCAGTTCGATATTGTTCTTTACACGTGGGAAATAAAGAATACCCGTAAGGTTGAATGGGTAGTCAACGTTCAAGTGAATCCAGAACAATGGCTCGTCATTCATTGGGAAGAGAGTACGATAGAAGCTCTTGTAGTCTTCATCCTTCAAACCTGATGGTGCCTTTACCCACAAAGGTTCAACGCTGTTGATGATATTATCTTCTTCAGTATCAACCATCTTGCCGTCTTTCCATTCAGTCTTCTTACCAAAGACAACAGGAACAGCCATAAACTTACAGTACTTGTTTAGCAGTTCTTCAATCTTTGATTTCTGCAGGAATTCCTTGCAATCATCATCGATATAAAGGACGATATCGCTACCACGATCCTCCTTTTCTGCATCTTCAAGTGTATATTCTGGGCTACCATCACAGCTCCATTTTACAGCCTTACTACCTTCTTTATAGCTTTTAGTGATAATCTCTACCTTCTTTGAAACCATGAAAGAAGAATAGAAACCAAGACCGAAATGACCGATGATTGCCTCTGCCTTGTCCTGATATTTCTCAAGGAAGTCATTGACACCAGAGAAAGCAATCTGATTGATATACTTCTCAATCTCTTCAGCGGTCATACCGATACCGCGGTCGCTGATAGTCAATGTTCCAGCCTTCTCATCTAAACTGACACGAACACTCAAATCACCCAACTCGCCTTTGAAGTCACCTGTTGCAGAGAGAGTCTTCAGTTTCTGAGTAGCATCAACAGCATTTGACACCATCTCACGCAAGAAGATGTCATGATCTGAATATAAGAACTTTTTGATAACGGGGAAGATGTTCTCAGTTGTAACCCCGATATTTCCTTTTTGCATAGCAATATAAATTTTAATTGTTTTCTATTTTCTTCGTCGTATATAACAAACTCCGTGCCATGATATCACAACCTATCTTATATTAGTCAATATACAATCATAGAAAAAAGAAAACGCCATCTTGTTCTAAGGAGCAAGATGGCGTGTAAATAATTATGGTTGTGTCCTATTACTTGATATTCTTAAGAACGGCAAGGAGGTGATCCCATACCATTTGAACTGTAGGAATAAGCAGACACTCGTCTGGTGTATGAACATAACGAAGTGTTGGACCAAAGCTAATCATATCTAAATGTGGATACTTCTCAGAGAAGAGGCCGCACTCAAGACCTGCGTGAATACCAAGAACGAGTGGTTCCTTACCGAAGATATTCTTGTATTGCTCAACTGCAACGTGTACTAATTCTGAGTTAGGATTCATCTTCCATGCAGGATAACTGTCATCTACAACAATCTCAGCACCAGCCAACTCGAAACATGCACGAACAGTATTGGTCATGTTTACCAAGTTACTCATTACGTTTGAACGCTGTGAAGAGACAACTGTTAACTTATTCTCCTCTGTCTGTATGCTTGCAACATTACTTGAAGTTTCAACCATATAAGCCAAGGCTTCATCCTGGCAGTTGGTCAATGGACCGTTGTCGAGTGCCTGCAAAGCAAGGATAACGTTATGAGAAATCTGCTTTGGCATAACTGGAGCAGCATCTGCACTCTCAAGATTCCATACCATAGTTGTGTCAGTAACATGGAACTCGTCTGCAACCTCTGTGCTAAAGATATTCCAATCTGCCTTAACGGTCTCTTTATTAGCTGAAGGAACGGCGAAGAGTACCTTACCATCACGTGGGATAGCATTGTGCATCTTACCTGAATTCCAGTAGCTTAAACGAAGGTCCATCTTAGCCTGTTCAGCATAGAGGAAGCGTGCAAGGAGTTTGATAGCATTGGCACGCTTCTTATTGATGTCATCACCAGAGTGACCACCAACAAGACCCTTCAAGCTTGCTTCCATAAAGAAGTAGCCTTCTGGTGCATTCTCACGCTCAAAGTTGAATACTGCTGTTGTACTATTACCACCCGCACAACTTACAAAGATTTGACCTTCATCCTCAGAATCAAGGTTGATGAGATAGTTTCCTGTCATGAAACCAGCCTCCAACCCAAAGGCACCAGTCAAGCCAGTTTCCTCATCACGTGTAAAGAGACATTCGATAGGTCCGTGCTCAATATCATTAGAGTCGAGGATAGCCAACTCATAAGCCATGCCGATACCATCATCAGCACCGAGTGTTGTACCCTTTGCATGAAGCCACTCGCCATCCACATAGGTTTGAATAGCATCCTTGTGGAAGTCAAATTCTATGTCAACGAGTTTGTCACATACCATATCCATGTGACTCTGGAGTACTACAGTTGGAACATTTTCCATACCTTTGTAGCAGGTTTAGAAATCAGAACATTGCCAACTTTGTCAACCTTTACGTCGAGGTTACGCTCCTTAGCAAAGTCCTGTAAATAACTAATCATCTGCTCTTCATGCTTAGATGGGCGTGGTATTTGATTGATTTTAGCGAACTGCTCAAAGACACAAGCAGGTTTTAATTCTACATTTGCCATTTTTAATAATATTTTTTTTTGTAATCTTGCTGTTTTATATTACCTTTGCGGTCAATATAAATGCAAAGATAAAGAAAATGTTTGTAACATTATTGTTAACATTGTTAATAATTGCTATAGCCATGTTGCTCCTCGGAGTACGTGTGTTATTCAAGAAAGGTGGGGAGTTTCAGTCGCAGCATATATCGGATAATGCATATCTAAAGGAGAAAGGTATCCATTGTGTTATCGACCAAGACAAGGAAGCCCGAGTTAGAAATAAGGCATATTAGGAGAAATAATCAATTAAATACAATAGAAATGAAGAAATCATTTAGCAAAATGTCAGTGCTTGCTATGGCAGCATTCGCTTTTGTTGCATGTAACAATCAGCCAGTGAAGAATGATACAGCAGCAGGTAAGGCTGAAACATCTACAGCTGCTCCAGCTGCAAATAGTCAGAAAGTAGCTTATGTAGAGATAGACTCTATCATGAGCCAGTATACTTATTGGAAAGATGTTACTAAGCTTGTAAAGGCAAAAGAAGCTAATATCCAGCGTACATTGGCTGGTAAGCAGAAGGCTATTCAGGCTGCAGCTGCTAACTTCCAGCAGAATATTCAGGCAAATAAGTACACACAGGCACAGGCACAGCAGATTCAGGCAAGTATCCAGAAGCAGGCTCAAGATGCTGATGCTTTGCAGCAGCGTCTTGGTGCTGAGTATCAGAACGAGGTTGCTAAGTATAACAAAGCTCTCTCTGATAGCGTGCATAACTATCTGAAGGAGTATAATAAGGATAAGAAGTATAGTATCATTCTTGCTAAGAGTGGTGATAATATCCTTTATGCTGATCCTGCTTACAACATTACAGACGATGTTGTTAAGGGTATGAACCAGGCTTACAAAGGTATGAAGAAGTAATTTGTGGGTTCACAGTTACTTATTAAATAGATATAATAAAACCAGTCGTCATTAACGGCTGGTTTTGTTTTTATAACATAGTATCATAGAAAGGGATAAAGTTTACTTTCTTGTTTTGTATAGCACTTTCCTGATAGTCATCTCTCTATAAGTTTTGATATGCCACTCTTCTCTACAGATTTTAACGACCACTATAACTCTAATATTTCATATTTTACAGTTGTGTTGGTGCTTCGCACATATCGTGTTGATGGTAAGCACCAATAGTGTTGAGCGTTTAATACCATGCAAAAATATGGCTTTGTTGTTCTCAACTTTGTTGTTAGATAAGTAGAAGACTGTTACAAATCAAACATAATCTCTTTGATTTAGTAGTTTACTTGTCTAAATAGATTCAACATTTGCGAGTGTGTTGTTTAATCCTTATGGGTATTGCTATAAATAATGATTTAATCCAATTCTAACTCATGGTTGAGGAAATCTATTATTCTTTCTTTTTTTGATGTATCAACATGTAGTGTTTCTCTTTCTCATCAAAAAGTAGCACAGCTTTCGTTCCACATCTTTGTAGTCGTTTAGTAGAAGTTGGGAGGTTTTTAGAGTTGTTATCTTTCCCTCCCCCTATCAAAAGTATTTTTGAATGAGTCTTTTTAACGACATCACAGGATGTAGAAATATATGTGATGGTCTTAAATTTATTATCAAAGCTTCGTAGTGCAATGTTAGATGCACTTCCACCATTTGATAGACCAATTAAATGTAATCGACTTTCATCAATGCTATATCCTTCTTTTTAAGCATGGGAAGGTAAAACTTGAATATTCTGTTAATGTCTTCATGACTAAAGATACCTGAAAGATTGTGTGTTGCAATGCTAACAACAAAGCAATTTTTCAAACTTGAGAAAAGGCCTTGATAAAGTTCCCAACTACCCAAATAGCCATGGGCGAATACTACAACAGGGTACTTTTTTGAAGAAGTGTAATGTTGTGGCTTTGTTATATAAATACCATTGTAGTTCGTCCCAAACTGTTCATTATACGCTTGGGCTATAGCAAATGAGCCAGGATTGCTGAATTGCCATGACAATTGATTGTATTGAGCGTAAAAACTTAACGCCTTACCGTTCCAGAAGTCATTTTGAGCCTCACGGATAAAACGTCCTCCAAGTTTTTTTATCAAAGTTGGCTCTCCAGCTGGAGGTATAATTGCAGAAACTTTCATGCCTACATTCATTATTTCTTCCTCTGGGAATATTATGTTTAGCAGGTAGATCTTTATCGGTGTAGCAATATGTTTACCTGTCTTGTCAATGTATGCTAATTGTGTTCGACCGCGCTGATAATAGTTTGGGATTGTAATAAAGATGGCTATTATTAGTGTTGAAACCAGTAATTTATAAGATTGCTTGAACCGTAACAGCAGTGGATGAGACTTAATCCAATTCTTGTTTATCAATATAAATAGTAAGATACTTAACAAACGATACTGCCATGTTGCAAAACCTAAGATGGCCATGAATAGTAGTAAAAAAGATAAAATCTTCTTCCTCATAATCCTTTTATATTTATACTCGCAGGTTGTTATAATGCGGTCTTTTTGAGAAGGTCTATGCCATGTTTTGACATTTTGCTTTTTGTTTTATGCCCATTTGTGTTGGCCAATAGATTTTCCAACACGGGTAACATGCGATTGAGGTTACCATATTGAATCATAAAGTTCCAGAAAGGTTCAAACTTCTTCCAGCCTCCCATATAAAGGAGATGAGCCAATTGTTGCTTTATATTATCGTGCCCAAAGCTTGCCTTAAAAATATTACTCCATGAATAGAAGTTATGGTAAGCCCACTCGTAGCCTTGTTTTAACTCCTCTGCAGTCAATCCCAATGTTTTGTACACAACCGTTCGAGTATCATATTGACTCCAGTCATAGGATGTAATCCGTCCATCTCGTTCCATCTGTTGAAACAGACGAGTTCCTGGATAAGGAGTTAAATATGAAAGGTGGCTGTTGTGATGCTATGTTCAATCCCCCAATCAACAGTTCTTCGAAATACGTCTTTGTCATCATGGTCAAGTCCAAAAACAAAACTTCCGTTTATCATTATACCAAGACTATGCAGCCGTTCAACAGCTGCTACATAATCTTTGGATAAGTTTTGTAGTTTGTTACTTGAACGAAGATTGTCTGGAGAAAATGTCTCGAAGCCTAAAAATAAACTTCGTAATCCTGCCTCGGCGGCTTTTTCTATCAAATTACCATTTAGTACTGCTGCAACAGTAGAGGCACTCTGAAAAACTCTACCCATGCCGCGCATACCTTCAAATAATTCTGATGCGAAGTGAGGATTACCTAAAAGATGATCGTCAAGGAAATAAAGATGTCTGCCAGGTAGACTATCAATTTCAGCTAAGGCATCGTCTACCTTTCGGGTGTAAAACGATTTACCCTCGCTATAGAAGGCATCCTTGTAGCAAAAGTCACAATGATGAGGACAACCACGGGAAACAACAAGCGAGTTTGGTACAAAATACTTCTCTCTTTTAATAAGGTCACGACGTACAGGAGGAATGTTTTCAATGCTTCTCCAACTTGCTACATATCGTTTTTGAGGGTGCCCTTCGCGTAAGTCTTTGATGAATCGTGGGAATGCTTCTTCCCCTGGCCCTAATATAAGTGTGTCGGCGTGTAGCGCAGCTTCATCAGGAAGACTTGTAACGTGAAGTCCTCCCATAACTACATACATACCTCTTCTTCTATATTCATCAGCAATCTTGTAAGCCCTATAAGCATTAGTAACGTAGACTTGAATACAAACCAAATCTGGAGTATCATCCAACTTTAGTTTCTCAATGTGTTGATCTTGTATCTCTATATCGTCATTTTCAGAGAAATAGGCTGCAAGTGTCGCCAGTCCCAAAGGTGGGAAAAGCGAGTATTTGATTGGTCGCCAATAAGGGCTTTCTGCCTCTTGCAACGCTGGTAATATCATTTTTACCCTCATGCTGTCAATTCTTTATTCTTCAAGACACTATATTATTTTAATGAGGCGATTAATTAGGTGAAGCTAATCAACGCATAGAAAATGAAGTTTAAACTATCGTCCCTTAATAAAGTATGTTATACAAAAAGTCGTTATTACATTTCATATATGCAAACTTTTTTTCAAGAAAAACTCAATTCGATTAGACTGTACTTACATTTTCTATTCTAAAAACAGATATATTCTATTTCTATCAATAATATTCTTGTTATTGCTGTGTTTTTTCATAGAATAAAAGAAAAAGACAACGAAAAATTTTGAGGTATGAAAATAAAGTACTATCTTTGCACTCGCATTTGAGATAATGCTTGGTAATTCGGTTATAGGCCATCTTGGAAGGATGGGTGAGTGGCTGAAACCAGCAGTTTGCTAAACTGCCGTGCGCATTCGCGTACCGGGGGTTCGAATCCCCCTCCTTCCGCTTTATCTCATAATCTCAAATGTATTTTGGTCGATTCATCTAATGGTTAGGATACAAGATTCTCAATCTTGGCATAGGGGTTCGATTCCCCTATCGACTACCAAACTCCTCTTAATGAGAAATATTTATTCTGGTCGATTCATCTAATGGTTAGGATACAAGATTCTCAATCTTGGCATAGGGGTTCGATTCCCCTATCGACTACTAAACAAAAGTTCAGCTATTAAGCTGGACTTTTTTGTTTTATATGATTGGTGAATTTGGAGGTCAGTCCTAAAGCCCAGTTGCAAGCCTATCCCCTTAAGCACACAATTTCATAAGTCTATATAAAAAGAAAAGGAATATCTGTGACTCCTCTGAGCTGTAATCTGAATTCTTAAATTTAATTTGCTGTCACTACTGTCATCTGTTATATGTTCTTAACTTATTAGTTCACAGAGAAGTAGATGAAGTGTTAAAAGTGACAGGAACTTGAAATAAAAATTATTGCTGTCCGATAAAACCTCCATATACTGCAATATCCTCTCTCAATCCTGCTGAAATAGGCATAATTAGTTCTAATTTCAAATTCCAAGCCCCCCTAGAATAATGACAACTCTTCTGGTGGGGCTTTTACCTGGGTAATCAATCTATCCCAGTCTCTATGTGGCTGCTCAAAGAAGCTTTGTATTGAGACATAACTCATAAGTAGAATTCTTATCATTGTTGCCAAGCCTGAGAAGCTCCAAGATCTCTTTATTTTGTTCTTCACTAGGGTTATAAGCAGATTGGCTATAAGCGTAATCCATATTTGTATTTTTATAGCGTTCGCACTCTCTCCATAGAAGTATCTTAGCGGGAAATTCTGTTTTATTTGTTTAAATAAGGTTTCTATTTGCCATCGTCTCTTATAGATAGCTATAATATCTTCTGCCGACATCTGAAAATCATTGGTCAGCAGTGATATGAATCTGATTTTCCCTTTCTTGGTCTTATCCTGATATGTGATTTTTCTTGCTTTATGGTAAATATCTTTTTCCTTTGTATGCTTATGGAAGAGAATGGTTTCTACGCGTACAGCTCCATAATCTGTAGTCATCTGGTAATCCGTATCAGCAATTCTTTCAAAGCTAAGATTATTTTTCATCTTAGTTACATATATAACGCCTCTTTGCGTCAGTTCAGAGAACTTTTCATAGTTTATATAGGCTCTGTCAAAAGCAATCAGTTCCTCATTGGCGTATCGTTCTGGGATAAGTGCAAACTGATCATGACTAGCTGCAGATGTGAACTTGATATCGCTTGGAACATTCTCATTGGCAAATATCTCTGTATGTACTTTTATTCCACCCTTTTTCTTACCAGTTTTGGGATTACGTCCTACTCCTTTAAAGACTAGGTTAGAAAACAGACTTATTGTCGTAGAATCTATTATCTTTAGATTCTTCAGCCATTTGGGCTGTCCACAATTTGGGCTGTCCGAGTAAAGCTTATGGCGGTATTTCTCATATAGGGTTCATATAGATAGAACCGAATATCTCGGAATCTCGACGTTTATTTGCATCTGATAAGGTACTTCGACAAAGGGAAATGCTTTTAAACCAAGATGATTAAAAGCGATTAACATTAGCAAAGAGGAGGCCTTTATCTCACGCAGAGAGTCTAAACGCAGCATTACGGCATAAAAGCATGACAACAAGATGATGCCATGCATCAAACTTCTTTATATAGTGTTCACCTCCTGAGCTTGGCTCAGAGAGAATTTTATCACGATTAAAAATAGTTTAACAGTTGAACATATAGCGGCTGTCCGATAAAATGTGTAAAAAAATATTCTTGTAAGATATGTGTATGTACGATGAAGTTAAGAGTAGCTTTTATGATAAAATCTTTCCTATCTATTTAAACTCAAATCGGTTGTTAGATTCTAAACATATTTTGCTTTCTTATCGAGCAGATTAGCTGTCTTTTTTTGGTGCAGACGCATCGTAGCTACGTCAGGTTACAAAGACAGACAAGATGTCGATAATAAATAAAAAGATGTTAGGAAACAATACCATCGTAATAAGAACTATACATATTGTGGTCTTATGACCGTTAGCGGTTAAACTACATGCTTGTAGATTAATCCATTTTACTCTTTAGAATGCGCATTTATGGTTGTAAGCAACTCTCCTACTCTATTGTTTAGTGTAAGCTGCTTGCATGAAAGATAATCTTTGCGATGTGTTGTGTGAATTAAAAGGTTGGTATAATGTGCTAAAATCAAATAAAGGCTATAGAAAAACCTATAGCCTTTTTATTGATTGTATCTTTATAGAATTAATTCTTAAAGAATTCCTTAACGTCCTCATTTGGGACCATCTGCTCATCGAAGATGTAAGCACCAGTCTTAGGGCTCTTTACCATCTTGATAACCTTTGAATATGCGCGACCATCCGTAGAACCTTCGTGGAGGGTAGCGACCGCTTTCTTTGCCATAGTCTATTAATTTTAACTATTAATTATACTACTCTTTTTTTAGCGAGCTTACTTAATCTCCTTGTGAAGGGTAACCTTCTTCAGAACAGGATTATACTTCATGAGCTCAAGACGCTCTGGAGTATTCTTACGGTTCTTTGTAGTTACGTAACGACTTGTACCAGCTACACCGCTGTTCTTCATCTCGGTACATTCCAAGATAACTTGGACTCTGTTTCCTTTAGCTTTCTTTGCCATGATATTTAGTCTCCTATTACCTTAATGTCCTTCCAGTCAACATAACCCTTAGAAACAGCCTGCTTGAGTGCTGCATCAAGACCTACCTTGTTAATAAGACGAAGACCAGCAGCACTAATCTTCAGCTGAATCCAGCAAGCCTCCTCTACGTAGTAGAACTTCTTGCTGAAGAGGTTAACGTCAAAGCTTCTCTTTGTACGGTGCTTTGAGTGAGACACGTTACAACCTATCTGTGCCTTCTTTCCTGTGATTTGACAAATCTTAGACATTTCTATCTTTGTTTTGTGATTCGTTAATTGATACCTATTCCAAACAGGGGGCAAAATTACAAAAAAAGTTTCAAATAAGCAAAACTTTTCCTATGATAATTGCTGATTTTAAGCTTTTTTGAACGTTTATTCGGACTTTATGTCCATGTCATTCAAGAAATCGAGCATTAAACGGATAGCTTTATTTGTTGCAATGGCGAGGTTGATATCTCGTCCATAATCCTCTGTAAGTTTAAAAGTTCTTACCTCGTCTTTGTTGCCATAAGCTAACCAAATAGTACCTACTGGATTCTCACTTGTGCCACCACCAGGCCCAGCAACACCTGTAGATGCAATTGCAAAATCAACACCGATAGTATTGATCGTACCCAATACCATCTCGCGTGCAACCTCCTCTGATACAGCTGTATTCTTCTCAATCACCTCATGAGAAACGCCAAGAAGCTTTTCCTTTACCTCATCAGTATAGGCAACAACGCCACCTTTATAATAATCTGATGAACCAGGGATTGCTATGATAGCCTCACTGATTCGACCGCCTGTACAACTTTCTGCAGTACCAATTGTATATCCTGAGGCATAAAGGATGTCACCAATCTGACGTGATATTATCTTACTTTCAAAATCCATAATCTTATTCTTACTAAGGAACTTATATTGTGTTATTATTCAAAAGTCACTTTGCTAAACACAGGGATATCCATCTGTGTAAAGTCTTTGTCTTGATATTTGAAGTTACCTACACTGGCAATCATTGCTGCATTGTCTGTCGTATAGCTAAACTTCGGTATGTAAATCGTCCAACCATAACGCTCTGCATGGTCATGGAACGCATTACGAAGCCCATTATTAGCCGATACGCCACCCGCAACGGCTACATGCTTAATGCCTGTCTCTTTAACCGCTAAGCGTAGCTTCTTCATAAGTATGTCGACTATCGCATGCTCAAGACTGGCTGCAATGTCTTCTTTATGATGCTCGATGAAGTCTGGGTCTTCCTGTACCCACTTTCTCATATTATATAAGAATGATGTCTTAAGACCAGAGAAAGAGTAATCAAAACCTGCTACATTTGGTTCTGCAAACTTATAAGCCAAAGGATTACCTTGGCGCGCAAGTCTATCAATGATTGGACCACCAGGATAACCGAGTCCCATTACCTTTGAACACTTATCAATAGCCTCACCAGCAGCATCGTCAATAGTCTGACCGAGTACTTCCATATCGTTATAAGCATTCACCTTAACAATCTGAGAATTACCACCAGATACCAAGAGACAAATGAATGGGAATGGAGGCATGTGATTGTCGTCATCGCTTTCCTTGATGAAGTGGGCCATGACATGACCCTGCAAATGGTTAACTTCAATCATAGGGATATTCAATGAACGAGCAAAACCTTTGGCAAAGTTTACACCAACCAAAAGACTACCCATCAATCCAGGACCACGTGTAAAGGCAATGGCTGAAAGTTGTTCTTTAGTAATACCTGCACGCTTCAACGCTTGGTCAACAACAGGAACCACGTTCTGTTGGTGAGCTCTTGAAGCAAGCTCAGGAACAACTCCTCCGTAAGCTTTATGTACCTCCTGTGAGGCTGTTACATTACTGAGGATAACACCATTCCTCAATACGGCAGCACTTGTGTCATCACAACTGCTTTCTATACCTAATATATAAATATCTTCTTTTACCATTTTCTGTTAGATTCTCTCCTAAGAGAATAAAAGACATTAATGTGTCAGAATCTCTAATCCATGTTCTGTCATAACGAAAGTATGCTCCCACTGAGCTGAAGGCTTCTCATCACCTGTGATAACCTCCCAACCATACGGGTCGTCAGCATCAATAAAGACTTTCCATGTGCCCATATTAATCATTGGTTCAATGGTAAATACCATACCAGGAACCAGTAACATACCAGTACCTTTATGTCCATAGTGAACAACATCTGGCTGCTCGTGGAACTCGATACCAACACCATGTCCGCAGAGGTCACGTACAACACCATAGCCATTCTTCTCGGCATGCTTCTGTATAGCATGACCGATGTCACCTACAAAGGAATAAGGCTTAGCTGCTTCAGCACCAATTTCAAGGCATTCTTTGGCTACACGAACTAATCGTTCCTTCTCTGGTGTTGTCTTTCCAATGATGAACATACGACTTGCATCTGCATAATAGCCATCTACAATCGTAGTCATATCAACATTGATAATATCACCTTCTTGAAGAACATCTTCTTTCTTTGGAACACCATGACACACAACTTCATTAATACTTGTGCATACACTCTTAGGATATCCCTCATAGTTCAAGCAGGCAGGGATTGCATTGTGGTCCTTGCAATACTGCATACAGATATCATCAATCTCCTGTGTATTCATTCCTGCGTGGATAGCCTCAGCGACAGCATCCAAGCAGCCAGTATTGACTATACCACTCTTTCGGATACCTTCAATCTGCTCAGGTGTCTTAATCATATCACGTGTAGGAACGAGTTTGCCCTTCTTCTCAAGAGCCATTATCTTTAAGTCCATTTCGGTTGGCTCCTGTCCTGGAAGACAATGCCACCTTTTCTTTTTCAACTGCATATCGTCAATTTTATCTTTTTGCAAGAATAAAGCAAGCAAACACAAGAAATCATGTTTCTATTTTGTGGAGTGCTGCTTAGTTTCTGCAAAAGTACTATAATTCAAAGACAAAACAAAATAAATCAAGTCCTTTCTTACAGAAGAGTCTTATTTGATATATCGTACAACAGCCTACTGGAATGTAATCAAGTAAGGGGTACTAAATCTACATGAATCTCACCTGAGGTGCTTCTACCAATGTTTGGTAATAATTCTGTTTGTCAAGTCTTTATTCTTAATCAAAAAGGTTGAGTTTGTTCTCTCTTGCCTTACTTAGAGACAAAACCTTTTGTTGTTCTTCTTTATAACCAGTTCTTAGCTTTTTCTCGTATGTTGCGTCTAACTCTTTGCAGAAAGCGTTCACGCTCTTTTTCATTAAGCAGTGCGGCTGCTATGGAAGGATTGACAGAAGCGTCTTTAACCCATACAACTGGGGCATCGTATAATGGAGCAATCTTCAGTGCTACATGAAGTTGAGAGGTTGTTGCGCCACCAATCATAACAGGAATATTCAGTCCCGCTTCCTTAAAAGCTATAACACTATTTACCATCTCCTGAAGGCTTGGTGTAATGAGACCAGACAGTCCAATTAAGTCTACATTCTCTTCCTTGGCTTTCTTAATAATCTGATCAGCTGGCACCATAACGCCCAAATCAATTACTTCATAGTTGTTACAAGCCATCACAACGCCCACAATATTCTTTCCGATATCGTGCACATCGCCCTTTACAGTAGCCAATAGCACCTTTCCTGCAATAGCCTTACCGTCTACCTTCTCCTTTTCAATATAAGGTTGAAGGATAGCTACAGCATCTTTCATTGTGCGGGCAGTCTTGACAACCTGTGGTAAGAACATCTTACCAGCACCGAACAAGTCGCCTACTTCATTCATACCTTGCATCAAAGGACCTTCAATAATGTTCACAGCGTGTGGATACTTCTCCAATGCTTCATGAATATCCTCATTCAAATAGGTTGAAATACCCTTGCGCAGTGCATATTTTAATCTATCTTCCAAAATGTCATTACGCCATGCTTCCTGCGCAACTTCCTGCGTTACACCACCATTCTTTTGTGCTTCTTTTTCCTCAAGAATCTTGTTAGCCAGTTCAATCAGTAGTTCGTCGGCTCCCTCTACCCTATCCAGAACAACGTCTTCAATTATCTTCAGATGGTCTTCTGGTATATCGGCGTATGTCACTTTGGTAGCTGGATTGACAATACCAAAGTCCATACCCACCTGAATGGCATGATAAAGGAATACGGCATGCATTGCCTCACGGATATAGTTATTACCTCGGAAGCTAAATGAAAGGTTACTTACACCACCACTAACGTGCGCACCAGGTAGGTTCTTCTTTATCCATTCCGTTGCACGGATGAAATCGACAGCATAGCTATTATGCTCTTTCATACCCGTACAAATAGCAAGAATATTTGGGTCAAAGATAATGTCCTGAGGTGGGAAACCCACTTCCTCTGTAAGAATCTTATAAGCTCTTTCAGCTATCTCAATACGACGCTCGTAGCTTGTTGCTTGTCCTTCTTCATCAAAGCACATCACAACAACAGCTGCACCGAAGCGCAGTACATCCTTTGCATGGCGAATAAAGACCTCTTCACCTTCTTTCAAAGAAATAGAGTTGACAATCGCTTTACCCTGCACACACTTCAAAGCAGATACAACTACCTCCCAATCAGATGAGTCAATCATCAATGGAACACGAGCAATCTCTGGTTCTGATGAAATCATATTGACGAAATGAGCCATCTCATCTTTGGCTTCCAACAGACCATCGTCCATGTTGATATCCAGCACCAACGCACCATCATCCACCTGTTTACGAGCAATTGTCAGCGCCTCCTCGTAGTTCTTCTCTTTTACTAAGCGAAGGAACTTACGGCTTCCAGCAACATTACAACGCTCACCAACATTCACAAATGATATTTCTGGAGTTAATCGGAACTGCTCAAGCCCAGAGAGAATCATCTCCTTTGGCGCATCAACAGGTATATGAGGTTTCTTTCCTTCAACAACCTTTACGTAGCCGGCAATGAACTCTTCCGTTGTTCCACAACAGCCACCAATGATATTCACAAGTCCTTCATTCACGAATGAAGCCATCTGTGGCACCATGATTTCTGCTGTTTCATCATACTCCCCCATCGAGTTTGGCAGACCTGCATTTGGATGAATGCTTATATAATAAGGTGCTTTAGCAGCTAACTCCTTCAAATAAGGGCGCATCTGTTCTGCTCCGAACGAACAGTTAAGACCAACAGAAAAGATAGGATAAGACGATACTGATGCAAGGAAAGCATCGAGTGTCTGACCACTAAGCGTTCTACCAGACAAGTCAGTAATGGTCACTGACAGCATAATAGGTAAATCGATACCCACCTTCTTCATCTCTGACAATGACGCATCAATTGCTACTTTAGCATTAAGCGTATCAAAGATAGTCTCAATCAAAATAGCATCAATCCCCCCTTCTATCATCGCTGCAACCTGCTCGCTATAAGCATCAAAGAGTGCATCATACGTAAGGTCACGCTTAGCAGGGTCGCTTACATCAGGCGACATCGAACAAGTCTTGTTCGTAGGACCAATACTCCCTGCGACAAAACGAGGCTGTCTGCGGTCGAATATTCATCAGCACACTTACGTGCAAGTTTCGCTCCTGCGTAAGCAATATCACGAGAAAAGCTTTCCATGTGGTAATCTGCTTGCGAAATGCGCTGTGCAGAGAAGGTGTTAGTACTGATAATATCAGCTCCCACCTCTAAATAACGACGATGAATATCCTCTATGATATCAGGGCGTGACAGATTCAACATATCATTATTACCCTGATAATTGAGCATCTGTAAAAGTTCAAGGTTACCCCGGAAGTCTTTCTCCGTCAAGTTATACCCTTGAATCATGGTGCCCATCGCACCGTCTAAAATTAGTATTCTATCTTTAATGTTATCCCTTAACTTCATTATGCTTTAATAATGTTTCTTTGCCCGATCCATTTCTCGTCGGTCTTCTTTTTCTTTTAGTGTTTGGCGTTTGTCGTATTCTTTCTTACCTCTTGCCAAGGCTATGTCAACCTTTGCTCGTCCGTTCTCATCAATAAAGATAAGTGTTGGAACAATGGTGAAGCCAGGAGTCTTTGAGTCAGCCTCAAGGTTGCGTATTTCTTTTCGGTTCAATAGGAGCTTTCGTGGGCGTTTTGCTTCATGATTGGCATACGAGCCATAGAAATAAGGAGATATGTTCATCCCCTGAACCCACATTTCACCTTTTGTAATATAGCAGTAAGAATCAACCAACGAAGCCTTACCAGCACGTATAGACTTTATCTCCGTACCAGTAAGAACAATACCTGCTGTGTAAGTATCAACAAAGAAATACTCAAAAGAAGCTTTCTTGTTTCTTATCTGTACAGGTGATTTCTTTCTTTTCTCTTGTTGTTCCTTATTCATTTTCAATTGTTGCAAAATTCTCAATATGGTCATCGACATAGGCTGCAATCATTGCACACCAGCGTTCTTCATTGACCACAAATTCATCATCAAACTCGTCAAATTCAGGCATCTGTTCATATAAAGCCATGAAATCTTCGTCAGACTCAACAGCTTCAATCGCCTCGTGATATTTTTCGTAATATTTCTTTCCGTGACGAATGTGTGTATATAGCTCACGAATTCCCCAGTTGCGCATTGCTACGGCAAAAGGATTTTTGAAGATAAAAGCACCATAACCATTATATATCAACTGGACATAACCGCCATCCATCACTTCCTGATGGAGATAACTCCATGCTAACAGTGTTATCTGATCAGCATTTAGTTGCTGCATAGCTTCCAATGTCAGCTTATTATCTATTGCATTGCCAATGGCATCAACAAAGACCTGAACAAAACTGTCCATTCCTTCTTCAACGGCTTTGCGTATATCGCTATCTTTTACTTTGACGTCAATCATTAATCATTTTATTTTTAAACAATGAATAAACTATATGAGCAAGGCAGAAGAAGCATACAGCTTATTTGCCAAGTATTGATTTTATACTTTGCAAACTTACATAAAATTATTTGATTTCATGCCTGTAGAATAAAAAAGTTGAGATTACAACACAAATCAATTATCTAAAACAACAAGTATCTCGCTCTAATCCTCCTCTCGAAGGGATTAGAGAACAATTATCTTCTATTTTTTTGCATAATCAGCAATAAGTTGTTGCAGTCCTTCTTTCGTACGAGTGTCATACTTTAGCGGCATCCATACTTGGGGTATCCAGATATTCAGCCGTCAGTTTTATTCTTGTCTTCTCACTTCGTGTACCTAATAAGGCTTTATCGCCAAGATAGATAGCTCCATTTTTGTCCTTCAACTTCAAATAAAGTTCGTCTTTATCTAATGGATGTTGCAGAATATAATTGCCTTTTCCATCGGTAAAGAGAACCTCAAAGAACTGCGAATGACGTGTTCCGATATTAATAGAACTGCTGCCACCAGCATTTCTTAACGCACTGTCTTTTGATCCCTTTGTACCGATATAGGTCTTACCACCAGCATAGACAGTTACGTTGTCAGCAGCCTTGAATCTCTGTTCAGTATTGCCGTTTGCATCATTGTGTGTTAGCGTTACAGAAGAACCCATTGCCGGAGCATCAAGATCGAGAATTCCACTGGTGCCTTTACCCATCTTCTTTTCAATAGACTCATAGATGATGGTGATGTTTCCCTCGTGTGTCGTGCCATCAGCAAGTACCACCTTACCAGGCACATTATAGATGTTCACGGAAGCTTTTTGGGCATCGTTCACCAACTGTTGTTCTTCCTCAACAGCCTGTTGTTCCTCTGCCTTAGCCTTGTTAGCCAGTCGCTGCTTGATGTCCTCCGTCATATCTCCCAATGTATAGCCGTTTGCAAGCAGTTTAGACACCATACGATGTGCCATCTCGTTCTCAGAGAGTTTAAATGCCGTCTTGTATTCTAAGAAAGGAAGTTTCCTATCATCACAGGTTGTTATATTGCTGAAATTCTCGCTGTTAGTCCACGATTCCAGTTTAATCTCGGCGACTTGGTTGCCCACGCGGTCCTTAATATAATAGTTTCTTTTGCCCAATGATGGTTCATTGATAAGAACCTTACCCACCATCACCTTGTTGATGATAATGTCGCCATCGTCATTGATGAAGAAAGGATGCTGTGTTGTAAATTCTTCATCGGCTTTCTCCATCTTTTTAACAACGGTATAGATGCTGTCCCATTTTGCAGAAAAAGGGCATGACCCCTGTGCGAAGAGGTTATCAATGATAGATTTCTTGATGCCGTTCACTGCGAGGAGATTGGGTTTACTATCTAACAGTTTGTAGGCAAAAAACTTCGTATTGGACAGAACTATCCTATCTTGCGGATTAGGTAATTCAAAGACTGCGCCCTCAGGCGATATAAACTTAAGCCACTCTTCTGGCGCGCTGATGCCTTGTTTCGTCTTATTGGTGATGAAAAACGTAAGAACTTGCTGCCCATCAAGTGTAGACAATTCGCACGTTCTTTTCTCTTCTTTTAGAAGCGCTACTGGTGTTTCATTAAGTAATACCGCTCCCTTCTTTATTTTCATATCTTGGGCATGTGCGGAAAGCACCATGAAGCTGGCGATGAAGCCTAATACTGTTTTCTTCATATTGTTTATTAAAATTAAATATTAAGATGATTTGTTTGCAAAGATAACCTTTTTTCTTGATTAATTAACAAATACTATACCTTTTCTCTCTGAATTAATAGACCTTTTTCTCCTTTTATTTATGGTTTTTCCGAAATATGGAGTGATAAAGTAAGCCTACTGCATATAAAAGGCACACAGAGAGAGGGAGAACACGGAGGTGAAAGCAGACAATCTCACGGAGGTGCCGAAGGCACAAAGAGCGACAGAGCCGTAGTGTACATGTTGCTGATAACTTTAGTAATAAACATTTTAAGAAATCTTGCAAACCACTGCTTTGTAATGAAGTAGACAAAAACATAAATAAAACTCGCAAATATCCTCTGTTCCTCCACGCACCAATGGTGCCTCTGTGTCTAACGATTGCAACTATATAAAACCTCTGTGTTCTCCTTTGCTCTGTGTGACCTATCTTCAAACTTCTAATCTCAAACGGTATCACTCCAAATTGCTGAAGACCCTTATTTATCTCCAAAAATTGGATTTCCTGATGACCTTACATAATATGACAATAGCAAAACGAGATACAACAGAAGACAGTAAACGACCTTATATGTAAATATTTTTCACAGCTCAAATGTCTGTTGATGCTCATTAAGACTTGAATTAAGGCTTAATTGGCTTTGAAAAGATGCCCTTTTGATGTCGAAGTAACGCCCTTTTGAAGCCCAACTAAGCACCTTTTTTTGCAGAGGTTTTTCAATGTTCTGATTAACAGGAGGTTATAAACACGCAAAAAAGGGACTTTTCTTATGATTTTTAGCTGCGAAGCATAAGAATTTATGTCAATATTTTTCAAAGCGTATATATGATTATTCTTTGAATAAAAGAGTATTTTCGATAGATGAAAAGACCTATTCCTACTAATGTTTTCTGGCATATCTGTTTGGTATGATAAGTACAGAATGGAATAATACAGCAAATAGGAAACTTTGGTAAGCTAACTACTTGCAGCATACCAACAAAAAAGCCCACTCATTAAAATGAGCAGGCTTTAATTCTATAGTTATAAATTGATTACTCTTCAACTGGAGTGAAATCATCCTTACCTACACCGCAAAGAGGGCAAACCCAATCATCTGGAATATCCTCAAATGCTGTACCTGGCGCAATGCCACTATCTGGATCACCAAGTTCTGGGTCATAAATATAACCACATGTCTCGCATTCGTACTTCTTCATAATGCTTCTGTTTATAATGTTAAAAATAATTTTAATTTGAATTATATCGCTTGCAAAGTTACAAGTATTTTGTAATAATTACACAATTAAATAGTTAAAAAAATGCTATTAAGCTAAAGGTTTGATATTACTTATTGATTCAAAACTTATTGATTTATAGGTGAATACAATGCTTATATGTTTATTGAAAAAAGAATCTTTAAGGATTTAATTCGTACATTTCGCTTGGTATTTTTCGTTTCAATACTTCAAGTTTAAATTCCTTTCCAATGACTATTCCACTATCACGTAAAACAGTCTCAATTGTCTTTTTAGCCAATTCTGGATGATTATTCTCGTCACTCAGATGGCATAACCATACATGGCGTAAAGCAGGTGAAGCATTCTCTACAAGTGCTTTTGCACAGGCTTCATTACTAAGATGTCCGTTTGGTCCACTGATACGTTCCTTTAAATGGCGTGGATATGGACCAGCAGCCAACTTCTCTGGTTCATGGTTTGCCTCAATTACCAAGTAATTAGAAATAGAAATAAACTGAGCAATCTCATCTGTGATATGTCCACAATCGGTGATTAATGTAAATCGAATACCCTCATATTCTACAGAATAACCAACACAATCAGTACTATCATGGGGGACCCCGAAAGGTGTTACTTTAAATTCACCGATAGAAATCTCTTCACCTTTTTTTAAGTATCTAACATATTGTGAATCAACTTTACGTCTTACACACCAGTTCTGGCTAATTCCTCTATGAACATCTTCTGTTGTATATACAGGTAGTTGCAAATCACCACTTATAGAGCCAACCGACTTCACATGATCAGCATGATCATGGGTGATAAGCACATTATGAACCATATTTAATTGCAGACCATAGTTGTGGAAATGCTTCTTTAAAGACCGAATACCAACACCACAGTCTATCATTAAACAATCTGTGTCAGTATATAAAAGATAGCAATTACCGCTACTACCACTGCCGAAAGATAAAAACTTCAGCATTATATTTTTATTTTAGGCAAATGTAACAAAAAGAATTTTTGATAGACAAAATTATTGTTTAAGTTTGCCTTATTATACACTCTACTTTTAGGAATACCTTAATTCCGTAGCATAAATTCTTGTAAGAACTCCAAGTGTCTGAGAAATAAAGTTCTCAAAACACTTGGATATGTCAGAAATTTCACCTATCTTGGTGCTGCAAACATAACAAGTAAGCAAAAAACTGACATGACAAAGGTAGCAATTAAAAACGAGAATATCACTTCTTTCGGTGGGATTTATCACATTATGGACGTTTTCTCAAAGTTGGGCTTTGAAAAACTTACCGAATCAGTATTGGGCAAACGTGGACGTAGTGGCAAAGCATTCAGCCATGGAAGTATTTTCGGCTCTCTCTTCTTCAGCTACCTTTGTGGTGGAGAATGCCTTGAGGACATCAATGTGCTTATAGGACAGTTCAAGCAGAGATCTGATACGCTATTACCCGGTGCCGACACTGTGGGGCGCGGACTAAAGGAACTTGCCGAGAAAAGTATTGTCTATAAGAGCGAGACCTCCGACAAGTCGTATAGTTTCAATACGGCAGAAAAGTTGAATACCTTACTTTTACGAATGATACGGAGGATGGGGCTTATAAAGGTGGGTAGCCATGTTGACTTGGACTTTGACCACCAGTTTGTTCCAGCCCACAAGTTCGATGCAAAGTATTCTTACAAGCAGGATTTGGCTATTTCCCAGGTTGGGCTTCCATTGGGGGAATCATAGTCGGAGGTGAGAATCGTGACGGAAACACCAATGTGAGATTCCATCAAGAAGACACGCTCTGTCGCATTATGGACCGTGTAACCTCAGAACTTGGTGTGGTAATAGAGCGTTTCCGTGCTGATTGTGGGTCGTTCTCAAAGGAAATCATCCAAACCGTAGAGTCGCGCTGCAACACGTTCTATATGCGTGCAGCCAACTGTGGCAGTCGCTATGAGAACTTCCGACAGTTAAAAGAATGGAAGAGCGTTGAGCTTGGCTATGAGAAATGCGATGTCACATCCATCAATATGGACAACTTAATAGAAGGAAGGTCATACAGGCTTGTCGTACAGCGTAGTCCCTTGAAAGACAAGGATGGCAAGCAACAGACGGATATGTTCGGAGTAATATACACATACCGCTGTATCCTCACCAATAACTGGACATCTACTGAGAAAGACATCATTACATTTTATAATGAGCGTGGAGCAAGCGAAAAGAACTTCGACATACAGAACAATGATTTCGGCTGGGCACATCTGCCCTTTTCCTTTATGGCTGAGAACATGGTTTTCATGATGGTTACCGCCATGCTGAAGAACTTCTATCTCTATCTCGTCCGTCATATCAGCGAAAAGGTCAAGCCGTTGAAAAAGACAAGCAGGCTGAAAGCCTTTATCCTACATTTTGTCAGCGTGCCAGCAAAATGGGTGCGAACTGGAAGACAGAACGTTCTGAACCTATATACAAATAAAACCTACTACGCTGAAATCTTCATAGAATAAACTGTATTTCTTTGTAGTTATCATACTTCCCCATTGGTTTGGGTGGGGGATTTTATGCCTATGCAAGAACCAAGAACTCCGGAAAATTCCCAAATCAATGGATAAAGCCCAAAATGTCACTTCAATATAAAAAAGTACCTCACAAGGAATAATGTTGCGGAATTGAGGGAATAATTAAATATAAAAGTATCTATGAAATGATTAGAATGGAAGTCCTACGGCGAAATGGAATGTAAAGTCTCGCTTCAGATTTGGATGCCATAAAGCATAATGCTCTTCCGTACTTGTATAAGCAGGGTTAATGGCTTTCATACCACCATCAAACCGAAGTATGAAGTAATCGAAATTGAGTCGTAAACCAAGTCCGTATGCAACCGCTATTTGATTATAGAAACTCTTAAAGCTAAACTGTCCGCCTGGTTGGTCAGCATAGTCACGTAGTGTCCATATGTTTCCTGCATCTATAAAAGCAGCTGCATCAAGTTTCCAAAACAGATGTGTACGATACTCTGCGTTTAAATCAAGCTTCATATCACCAGTCTGGTTGATAAAGTCTATTCGACCATCAACACCCTTAAACTTACCCGGTCCCAACTCTCTTACGCTCCAACCGCGAACAGAGTTGGCACCACCAGAGAAATAACGTTTCTCAAATGGGAGTACAGTACTGTTGCCATAAGGAATTGCAATACCCAAGCCACCATGTAAAGCTAAGGAGTTACGCTCGTCAAATCGTAGTATCTTAGTATAATCGAAGTCGAACTTTGCATATTGTGCATAGGCAATATTAAAGAGTGTTCGTTTTCCTTCACTATTCTTTTTTTAAAGTTGAAGACGCCACTCAATCCATTCAGTAAGTTGCCTGCCAATTCCATTCTTGCTCTAAAAGCTTGGTTAGCACCACTATAATTTACGCCAAAACCTATTCGTAAAATAAACAAATCTTGATAGTTATATCGAAGAATGGCATTGCGTGTTGTCGCATTGTCGAGGTAATCATGCTTAAAAGTTTCACTAATCCAGGGCATATATACATAGCTGAGATTAAGGAGGTCAAAGTCATAGGTAAGGTGACGAACAGGATCTGACCAATGATATTTCCATGCAGAAGAAAAGACTCGACGGTGGAACTCTGGTCTGTTTTGTAGATTCCAGCCCACAGATACCTCTGATGTTGCACTACTCTTTCTTTTAAAGTTCTTTGAGATAAATGGCGCCAAGAAGCGAGGGAACTGTAGATGTGCTTGTACACTATACTCCTCATAGTCGCTATTCTTATAGCCCTCAAGACCTTTGATTGCCTCAAAGGCTGCACGGAACTCTAAACTTAAATGTTCACTACCTCTAAAAAGGTTTCTATTTTGATAAGAAAGTACGGCTGCCGCGCCTAAATCACCCGCTGTATTTGTTCCTTCTGGTTGGAAAGAGATGGTGTTTGGTTTATTGTTTGAAACCTGAATATCAGCATCTAAGTAATGCGTAGAAGATGTTGTATAGGTAAATGTTTTACCTATCACCAAACTATCATAGCGAGGAACTTCCCTAAAATTGATGTTCGTATAGCGTACTGCACCAAGCCGAGAGAAGTTGTTATAAGTCTTTTGTAAGTCTGTAGCCGAGAAGTATTTGCCTTTTTCTATTAGTGTATTGTCTTCCAATACTCCCTTTCTAAGATGAAAACCTGTAGAATCACCTGGAATAAAATTGACGTTATTGATGATATAGCGTGGGTGTAATGTTGGTTTAGCATCACTATTCTCAACGTATTTCATTAAGTGTAAGGTCACGTTTACATGCTGTCTACCTTGCGTAGAGTCTGCAGTATAATATATGAAGTCCTTATGAAATCTGTAAAAACCAGAGTCATTCAGGATATGTGTCAGTCTTTTACGCTCGTCATCCAAGGATGTAACGGTAAACTGATGTGGTCGATCAGTATCTTTTTTGAGGTGAGGAGCAAGTACTCTTTCAATGACAGAATCCTCTATCTCATAGTTAAATCGATTAATAATATAAGGGTTGCCTGGGTGAAGTAGGTAGTTAAGGGTCAGTTTCTTTCCTTTAACCTTTTTCTCTACGTCTACTGTTGCATTCATATAACCCATATTCTGCATTGCAACGGTCAAGTCCTCAGACGAAAGACGAGCCTGAACAGAATCATACAATACAGGTTCCTCTCCCATTCTACGTAGTGTACGGTTAATCCATTTCGTAGTATCTTCTCCCGCCATAGCGTAAGTTCCTAATGGAATCTTAAAGAGAGAGAACCAACGTGAGTTCCCTTTTTGACGTACATACTGCATCAGAAGTGATGAGTTAACGTCCTTTCTGTCAGAACGTAGCTCTACCTTATCCAAAAGATATTGCCCATCAGGAACAAACTTATCTGATGAACACGCTATGACAACAAGTATAGTCATAACGATAAGGAGGGGTGTGAGAAATCTATATGTCTTTGAAAATAGCATTGATATCCTAATTTGTTAATCCCAAAATAATACACGTAATCGCAAAGAAGGTTGACTTTCAATTTGCCGAACGCAGCTTATTTTATGCAAAGGTAGTAAAAAAGTTAGAAGTAATAGTCGGCGAGTGGATAGTTTTTTTGTAAATTTGCGAAGTGATATCAAAAAAATAAGATAAAAGCTTATCCGTTCTCTTGAGACAAAAAAAGGCAGAGAGAAAGTAGGATTATTTGTAGCAGAAGGACCTAAAGTTGTCAATGATTTGCTGCATGAAGGGTTTGTTGCAGATGAGATTCTGGAAGATATTGAAGATATCAAAAAGGTTTCTTTTCTCCAACATCCACAGCCTGTTTTGGGTATTTTCAGAATGCCAGAAGAAGATTGTAAAGTAACAATTGATTACTTAAGTCTATTCAATAGATACATTGATAATCAACTTGTATTAGCTCTTGATGGTGTGCAAGACCCCGGTAATTTGGGTACAATCATTCGAATTGCAGATTGGTTTGGAATTGAAAACATTTTCTGTTCGCATGAGACAGCTGACTGCTGGAACCCAAAGGTTGTGCAGGCAACGATGGGAAGTATTGCAAGAGTAAAGCTTCATTACTTAAACTTGAATGAGTTGATAGACCATCTTCCTGTTGACTACCCTATCTATGCCACGCTTTGGATGGCAATAACATTTATAGTCAAGAACTCTCTCATCACGGAATGATTGTAATGGGAAATGAGGGAAAAGGTATATCCTCCCAGCTTAGAACAAAGATTAACCGAAAACTTCTCATTCCAAACTATCCTCCAGAGCGTGAAACGGCAGAGTCTTTGAATGTAGCCATCGCAACATCTATCGTTTGTGCTGAGTTCAGAAGACGATAAAAGGCTGTTATTCTTGGAATAATTAACTACCAACCTACAAAGAAACATAATATGATAAACTTACAAAATCTAATTAGAACAAATATTAGAGAACTCATTTCTTGCGCTGAAACCAAAGCTGAAGAGAATGTAAGGGATTCTCAACATATTATGCTTGATGCTAATGAAAATCCATATAACAAACCTTTTAACCACTATCCTTCTGACGATCAGATAGAGTTGAAGGAAGAACTTGCCAAACTAAAAGGTGTTAGAACTAAGGAGATTTTCTTAAGCAATGGCTCTACAGAGGCGATAGATATGTGCTATCGAATCTTTTGTCAGCCAAAGGTCGATAATGTTGTTGCGGTAGAACCGACCTGTGAACTATACAAACATTTTGCCAGATTAAATGATATTGAATACCGTTCAGTACTTTTGGATGAAGAGTTTCAGTTAAATGCTACAGAACTTCTCAAGGCTTGTGACAAGCATACAAAGTTAGTATGGCTTTGCTCTCCTAATACGCCAAGCGGTAATTTACTGAATGTTGAAGAAGTTGAGAAGGTATTGAAAGGATTTGATGGTATTGTTATTATTGATGAGGCTTATGCTGATTTCACACGCTTACAAACCTTTCGAGAGCGTATATCAGAATTCCCTAACATGATAGTACTCAACACTTTTTCTAGGCATGGGCAAGTGCTGCTATCCGTTTAGGCGTGGTTTATGCACAAGAAGCTATTATAAGCATCTTCAATAAGGTGAGTAGTCCTTACCATATCAGTCAACTGACACAAGAACAAGGACTTGATGCACTTAAGCATCGCTATGATATTGAGGATTGGATAAAGATACTCTTATTAGAGCGTAAGCGTATGATTCTTGCCTTCGAGAGTTTAGCTTGTTGTGAGAAAGTCTATCCATCGAATGCCAATTTCTTCTTAGCAAAGATGAAAGATGCACAAAGTGTGTATGACTATCTGTGTGAAAAAGGTATCCATGTTAGGGAATGCTCTAACGTTTCGTTATGCGGTAATTGCTTACGTATAACAATTGGTTCCAAGGCTGAAAACGCAGAAATCCTTGGATTACTTAGATGTTATAAGCCAACAAAATAGTCTTAAAGTCTATAAGTTGATGTTGCTTTATTACAGCATCAACTTATAGATAATCAAATACTTTTGTTTAGTATTATACAACAAGACGTCTTCGTATAAGTAATTTAGCAATGTCTTATTTATTTCATTGTGACAATAAGACATGACTCTAACGCCTTTTTAGGATAGTGCGCGGAGGCCCAGCACCAATGGTGCGGACGGTTAACACCAATGGTGCGGATGGTTAATAAATACGCGGACCAAAGATAGTTGTACCCACACGAACCATCGTTGAGCGACATTCCACGGCTATATCATAGTCATGACTCATACCCCATGAACGCTCTTTGAATTCAGGGTCATCTGCAAAATACTTTGCCTTCAATTCGTCAAAGAGGTCGGCTGCCAACGTCATCTCCTTTTTAATCTGATTACGGTCATCTACATTTGATGCCATCATCATTAAACCAGAGATGTGTACATTCTTAAGCTCCTTCCATTCACCGCCTTCCAATAGCTTACGACAAGCATCAAGAGTGAAGCCATACTTCGTTTCCTCTTCTGCAATATGGAGCTCAAGAAGAACGTTGATGACACGGTTGTACTTCGCAGCTTGCTTATTGATTTCCTTTAAAAGCTTCAAAGAATCAACAGCTTCAACCATAGAGATATAGGGAGCAATATATTTCACTTTATTGGTCTGTAGATGACCAATAAAGTGCCACTCTATATCCTTTGGGAGTGTCTCAACCTTACGGGATAGTTCCTGCACCTGACTCTCGCCAAAGATACGCTGTCCTTCACGATAAGCCACTTCCAAATATTCATTAGGGTGAAACTTACTGATGGCAACCAACTTCACACCATCAGGAAGATTCCCAAGCACTTTGTGTAAATTATTTGCTACATCATACATAATTGTAAGTTTCTTTCTTGTTTAATAATTAAGTTACTGTTCGAACTCAGGCTTCTCGTTCTTCTTACCAGCATGATGCTCAAAGACGTCCATAATCTTTGTTTCAGTGATAGCTGCAATCTCGTAATCAATCATAGTAGAACCCATCACCTCGTCTACATGCTTAACAGCACCGCTTACAGAATGTGCCTGAACAAGATAAGTTACTGAAGTACGCTTTTCCTTATCTGTCTTTTCATCCAATGTTATGAAAGAAAGCTTTGCCTTAAACCACTTGTCGTCAGTATCAATATCGCTAAAGAAAATCTCACCGAATGGTGCTGGGGAAATGGCTTTTACGTCAAACTCACCGCTAACATAGTGTGACATTTCCTCTGTGATAAACTCCTCAGCCTCAGAGAAACTGAATGCATCAACCACATACTGTTCAATGACTTTCTTGTTCTGACCATCTTCCATGGTCTTGTCATATCTAACTCGTGTCTCAAACCAAGTGCTTGTTCTACTTCTCATAATTATTCTTTAAGTTTTAAGCCCTGCTTTTCAGCTATCAAATAAAGACAAAATGAAGAGCAATAGGCGGTTTTATAGATGTGCAAAAGTAGTAAAAAATCTGCGTTAATCAGCTAAAAGTGCGGTTAAAATAAAAAAAATGTCTATCTTTGCATCATAGTAAAGAATATAAGAGCAGATATCTTCTACTCTCATTCATTATCGGGAGAATAAATAAAGTCATTATGCCGGAAATATCAGTTCGTGGACTTGAAATGCCGGAGTCACCTATTAGAAAACTGGCTCCACTTGCCGTTGCAGCAAAGAAACGTGGTATTAAAGTTTACCATTTGAATATCGGTCAACCTGATCTTCCAACACCGCAATGCGGACTGGACGCTCTGAAAAAGATTGATCGTAAACTTTTAGAGTACTCACCATCTCAAGGCTATCTTTCTTATAGAGAAACTCTGTGACTTTTATGAGAAGTTCAACATAAACGTCACACCAGACGATATCATCATTACTGCTGGTGGTTCTGAAGCTGTGCTGTATTCTTTTATGGCATGTCTAAATCCTGGAGATGAAATCATCGTTCCAGAGCCTGCATATGCTAATTATATGGCATTTGCTATATCAGCTGGTGCAAAGATAAAGACAATTGCAACCTCTATAGAAGAAGGATTTGCACTACCTAAGGTTGAGAAGTTTGAGGAACTTATCAATGAGAAGACACGTGCTATCATGATATGTAATCCAAACAACCCTACTGGTTATTTGTATACAAGAAGGGAGATGAATCAGATTCGTGACCTCGTTAAGAAGTACGATCTTTATCTCTTCTCGGATGAGGTTTATCGTGAGTATATCTATACAGGGTCGCCTTATATCTCTGCAATGCACTTACAGGGAATTGAGAATAATACGGTTCTTATTGATTCTGTATCAAAGCGTTACAGTGAGTGTGGTATTCGTATTGGTGCGTTGATTACAAAGAACGAAGAGATACGTAAGGCTGTAATGAAGTTCTGTCAGGCACGTCTCTCTCCCCCACTGATTGGTCAGATTGTTGCTGAAGCAAGTCTTGATGCACCTGCTTCTTACTATCGTGATGTCTATGATGAGTATGTGGAGCGTCGTAAATGTCTTATTGACGGACTGAATCGTATTCCGGGTGTTTACTCTCCTATCCCTATGGGTGCCTTTTATACTGTAGCTAAACTCCCTGTTGACGACTCAGATAAGTTCTGTCGTTGGTGTTTGGAGGAATTCAACTATGAAGGTGAGACTGTAATGATGGCTCCAGCCAGTGGCTTCTATACAACGCCAGGTGCTGGATATAACCAAGTTCGTATTGCTTACGTACTTAAACGTGAAGACTTACAGCGTGCTTTGATTGTTCTTCAAAAAGCTTTGGAGGCATATCCAGGACGTGTAGATGAAGAGTAAAGTCTGTTTATAATTCACAATTCATAGTTCATAATTCATAATTATGATTACTGATATTTGTTTTCGTTAATCCCTTTCTCAATTTTATTTAGGAGAGGATTATAGGTTGACGATAGGCAAATAACTGTAAGCAAGGAATAAAAAAATAAGCTTTGTATAATTAATATATTGAAATAGAATATACTCATACAGAATGAAGGTAATCATAATTATGAATTATGAATTTTTGAATTCTGAATTAAAGAAGTAATCATAATTATGAATTATGGATTATGAATTCTGCATTAAAGTAGTCATCATAATTTTTGAATTATGAACTATGAATTATAAATTAAAAATAATGAACTATCCGCTTTTTTTATTGCTCGTCAAAATATATAACGGAGGAGACAAGACACGAAAGGTATCGAAGCCTGCTATTACTATTGCTACTATTGGTGTAGCAATCGGTTTGGCTGTAATGATTGTGTCTGTATGTGTTGTATTGGGTTTTAAGCATACTATCCGTGATAAGATGGTAGGCTTTGGAAGTCATATAACTGTAGCCAACTTCCTTACATTGCAGAGCTCTGAGCAATATCCAATAGCAGTAAACGATTCACTAATAAAGGAACTCAAGGCGGTACCTGGCATTAAACATGTGCAGCGTTATGCGTATACACAGGGCATTTTAAAGACCGACAATGATTTCTTAGGTGTTATGTTGAAAGGTGTTGGACCCGACTTTGATTCTACCTTTATACATAACAATATGGTAGAGGGAAGTCTCCCCCATTTCTCTGCTACAGAGAATCAGCAGAAATTAGTAATTTCTAAAACGATTGCTGACAAACTAAACCTGAAGGTAGGACAACGTCTTTTTGCCTACTTTATCAACGATCAAGGTGTTCGTACACGTAAGTTTACTATCGCTGGTATCTATGAAACAAATATGAAGCAGTTTGATTCGCAGATTTGTTTTACTGATTTATATACAGCTAATAAGCTAAACGGATGGGAAGCCGACCAATGTAGTGGAGTCGAATTACTTGTTAATGACTTCTCACAGCTAAATAATATAACTCTTCGAGTGCTCAATAAAGTGAAGAATACGACTGACCATTACGGAGAAACTTACTCTGCAGAGAATATTATAGATCAAAATCCGCAGATATTCTCTTGGCTTGATTTAATGGACTTAAACGTATGGATTATTCTTGCACTTATGGTAGCGGTTGCGGGTGTTACGATGATATCAGGTCTATTGATTATTATTCTCGAACGTACTCAGATGATTGGTATCTTAAAGGCACTTGGTTCACGTAATCGTCAGATACGTCATATCTTCCTTTGGTTTGCTACCTTTATTATTGGTAGAGGTCTGCTTATTGGTAACCTCATAGGATTTGGTATTATCTTCTTGCAGAAGTGGACTGGACTTATAAAGCTCGATCCACAAACTTATTATGTAAGTACGGTACCAGTAGAAGTCAACCTTCCACTTATCATTGCTCTTAACCTCGCGACATTGTTGGTATGTGTTGCAGTTCTGATTGCACCAAGCTATCTTATAAGTCGCATTCATCCAGCTAAGTCAATGCACTACGAGTAACAACATTTATCCCCTTCAGAATGAAAGCTATGAAAAGGAATCGAGTGGTTATCTATATTTCTGTTGTTACGGAGATTATTTTGGTTGTACTCTGTGTTATTAAATATATCCCTGTATATAACATCTATATAGGAAAGCTGCGGGCTAAGGATCTAATAGAAAGATTAGAAACTTATAAAAAACAGCACGGAGAATATCCGGAAACTTTGAAGCCTATAGGCTTTCCAAAGGCTGAAATAGGTGAGTATGTGGAGTATAAAGGTACTTGTTATTATTATACAAGACAAAGTGAATGTGACTTTGAATTGTTAATTCCTGATGGTTTAGACTCCCCTATTTACTATTCACTCGCCGAAAAATGGTTTAGTGTCAACAGGGGTGAAATTATCAAACAGCTTACAGAACCACTTTATAAAAAATATCTATTAGCAGAGTCTTCAAATAAACTCACAATCTCAGTACGTAGCAACGTTACAAAAAGTGAGAAGGAAAACATTCCTTTCTTTAACTACACAACAGCAGACAGCATAATTTTTATTAAGAAGTTTTATGACAAGAAACATATTGCTTCAAAGGGCTTTGCTTTAGTTGACGTTAAAACTAAAAGAATAAAGCCTATTGGAGATTGGACTATATTTACTTACAACGGAAAGAGTTATCAAGTTTCTTATGACAAAGATTCATCTAAAGGACAAATTTTATCACGTCTTTACTTGCGAACTACATGCATTGGTTATTAAATTAGGTCTACTTACTATCTTATCTTTGATGGTGTTTTCTTGTACGCTTAGAAAGCCTATTGAAGTGAAGAAGCATAGAACTGATATTAGCTTTATTAATAACCGAGATATTCATTTTGATATCTTGAATGTGGCTTGCGATTCCTGTTTTCCTATTCACGATATTGGTTATCGTGTATGTGTCAAGTTATCCGCCGACGAGGATAGCCTTATAAGAACTATTAAGAAAGAACAATGGTTGCAACTTTTGCAGAATTCGGCAACTGATTATGCAGCCAATGCCTTGTTATATTCCCTTTACAATCGTAATGCAATAGTTTTATTATACCATAGAGACATCGAAGATTGGAGGATGTCCATGAAGGAAGACGATATAAATTACTGGAAAGGTAATCTACGGTTTTGTAAAGAAAATTACGAGGTTGAAAAAAATAGTTGAGGCTTAATTTGATCTGAATTAAGGCTTTAATTGAGGTTGTAAAAGGGCGTTAATTGAAGTCTTACTAACGCCCTTTAAGAGTCCTATTAAGCACCTTTTTCTTATACAAGTTTGTAATCGTTTGATATGCTTTTTAGTTACAAAGGCGATTTTAAAACGTTGTTTTCTTATCGTCGTAAGGTGTTAGATAAGAATTTTTATGTAAACTATTTTTCCAAATCTTCTCGTGATGATTTTAGAATGAAAATATCACTCATAGGTATTAAAGTTGTTACTAAGCACATGTCGTGTTGTTGGTAAACACCTGTGGTGCGAATGGTAAACACGAATGGTGCGAGTGCTAAATACTTTATATAAAGTTAGCACAGTGGAATCTTTTTAGGTCTTAATTCCTGTGATAGATATCTAAAGTTTATTGGGAGAAAACAGCTCTCCTTCTAAACCAACAATAGCGTCAATGCTTATCTTCTTTCTATCTTTCATTATAATGATACGTTCATTGGTACGAATAGTCTTGACAATGCCTGTAGTCGTAAGATAATGTCCACCTGCCTTACGTCCCATCGGGCTGGAAAAAAAGGTAATAGAGATAGTTGGCTCTTCTTCTAAATGAGAGGAAAAGAATTGAGAGCTTTCGGTCCATTAATTGACGGTCGTCTTCCATCATTTCTATCTTAGGACTTGTCTGTCGGGCAGTCTCTGCAATCGCTGCACCATAACCAGTGAGGGCAGCAAAAGGAGCAAATTGAGCAGCACGGTTATACAGACTCATCTGCGGATGCCGCTTTGAGACGTGACGAGGAAGGTGAATAATATCGTCGTAATTATCTGTCATGCTTTATGTCCTCCTATCTGTTTATTACGTTCCTTTGCCGTTGAACCTTCATTAAAAGTTTAAACCACGAAGCAAAGAGTTCTTACCAAACTTGTTCTTGATATTAATAATGGTTTCTTGTATCTTTCGTTCACGTGCTAATGCCGCTTCTTCAATTTGCTTCTCTTTCTTTACAGCCTCATAATCTGTGAACATATCAAGTTCAACTGGTTTGGAGGCTCGCTGTTTCATCTGCTCTTCACTGATAACGTGATTGGTTGATATATTTAATCTTCTAACCAATAAGCGTTTATCAACAATCTCATCATAAAAGTGCAAGGATAGCCTTTCCTATCAGTCGAGAGGAAGATGTAAAGCGGTGGAGATTGGCTGTTCCGTGAGCACTCTTAGGTACTTTTCGTCCGTACCAGTCTACAGAAACAGGACCAGTATAATCCTTTTCCTGCAGGGGAAGTAAGGCTTTCACGGTCGTAACCAACATACAGAACAAGTTGGTCAGACACACAACGTTTCTCAACTAAGTCTAATGCAATGGCATCAGCCATCTCTTGTACGACAACTCTTGCCTTACGAAAACTATAAGCCTCTTGGAGAACTTGACCACTACTCATCGAACTATGCTCCGGTCGATAAGCCTTAACCATCTCCATCGTACAAGACTCCCAACCCCAAGCATGGTCGATAAGTAGTTCGGCATTCACACCAAAGAGCTTATAAAGTAGTTCCTCTTGATGGATAGAACAACGTGCAATCTTACCCATTGTGTCAATACCATAGGAATAAAGACGCTGTGCAATGCCTCTTCCTACACGCCAAAAGTCGGTGAGTGGACGGTGGTCCCATAGTTTATCACGATAACTTTTCTCATCCAGTTCGGCAATACGTACACCATCTTTGTCGGCAGGTATGTGCTTTGCAACAATGTCCATGGCTACTTTACAAAGGTACATATTCGTTCCTATGCCTGCTGTTGCAGTGATACCAGTCTCACGTAAGACATCACGTATCATCTTTATTGCTAACTCGTGGGCAGTCATACGATAGCTGGAGAGGTAAGCTGTAGCATCGATAAAGACCTCATCAATGGAGTAAACATGTATGTCTTCTGGGGCAATATAGCGCAGGTAAATATTGTAAATCTTTGCGCTATGCTTGATATAATGCGACATACGAGGGATTGCCGTAAGATAATCAACAGCCCAATCAGGATGTTGTTCGAGTTCTTTCGCGTTGTATGATTTTCCTGTAAGTGCTTTTCCTGCTAAGAGACAACGTTCCTCATTAACCTCTCTCAAGCGTTGTATCACTTCAAAAAGACGTGCACGGCCAGGAATTCCGTGTGCCTTCAGAGATGGTGAGACGGCAAGACAAATAGTCTTTTCTGTTCTTCCTTTATCCGCTACAACCAAGTTGGTTGTCATTGGGTCAAGTCCACGCTCTACACATTCCACACTGGCATAGAACGATTTAAGGTCTATGGCAATGTAAGTCTTAGTAGATGGTTTTCTTGATGAAGACATTTTGAAGAAGGGATAAGTGTTTGAAATTTTTATAGAATAGTATTGCAGGAATCAAAAGACAACGAAAGAGAATTAGTGAAGTTAAGCATCAATTCTCCGTTACAGATAAATTAGAATCGTATCTTACTTCACTAACTCTCTCTAAAATCCTTTTTTCAGCTTTTAATAGTCCTTTTCTGTGTATTGCTCATCCAGCAACACCTTTGAAGGAGATTTGCCTGAACGATAAGTATATCGGAAGTTGAAGCCAGCGTCTTTATAACCTTTTGTGCCTGTATCAGCCTTCAAAGCATCACGCAAAGCTTTTCTTAACTCAGACTTCTTTGCGTTAACAGCCTGTTCGTTATCTGCATTTCCTACAAGTGAGTAATAGTAATGGATGGTTCGAGACGAAGGTTCAAAGACCATACTGTCCATTCTTGTGTCATTTACTACGGGTGTAGGACACTTCTTTTCTGTATATTCTTTACATTCTTGTGCTGCTCTGTCCTCCAGACTTTTATGACAAGCAGAAAGAGAAAGCAGCAGTACGCCTGCATAAAGTAAGTGTTTCATTCTCATTCAAGTTAATATTAATTTCGTAAGGGCTTTATGTAAAGATAACACTTTTTATCTTCACCCTAACCATATATCCGTTGCAAAGATAAGAAAAAATAGGCAATTTCTTATTTTAAGGTTCTTAATTCTCAATAATTATGACTATATTTGCACTTTGTAAAATATAGACAAACTGATGAATCATATAAGAAATTTCTGCATTATTGCCCATATTGACCATGGTAAATCAACCTTGGCGGATCGTCTCCTTGAATATACTCAGACGATAAAGATTACTGGTGGACAGATGCTTGACGATATGGACTTGGAGCGTGAACGTGGTATTACTATCAAGAGTCATGCTATCCAGATGGAGTACACATTGGATAAGGAGAAATATATTCTTAATCTTATCGATACTCCGGGCCATGTAGACTTCTCGTATGAGGTGTCACGAAGCATTGCTGCGTGTGAAGGTGCATTGCTTATCGTTGATGCTACACAGGGAGTACAGGCTCAGACGATTTCTAACCTCTATATGGCTATTGATCATAACTTGGAAATTATCCCTGTTATCAACAAGATTGATATGCCAAATGCTATGCCTGAAGAGGTTGAAGACGAGATTGTTGACCTCATTGGTTGTGACCCAAAGGACATCATTCGTGCCAGTGGAAAGACGGGTGAGGGTGTGCCAGACATACTTGAAGCAATCATTAAGCGTATCCCTTCACCAACAGGTGATACCAAAGCTCCGTTGCAGGCGCTTATCTTTGACTCTATCTTCAACTCTTTTCCGTGGTATTATCACACTGTGTAAGGTTGAGAAATGGTGTCATCAAGAAGGGTGATAAAGTTAAGTTTGTACAGACAGGAATGGAATACGCTGCTGATGAAGTGGGCGTATTGAAGATGGATATGATGCCTACCCAACAGCTCTCAACAGGCGAGGTGGGATACATCATCTCTGGTATTAAGACTGCCACAGAGGTGAAGGTGGGTGATACTGTTACCCATATAGTCAATCCTTGTGAGAAAGCTATTGAAGGATTCCAAGAAGTAAAGCCTATGGTCTTTGCTGGTGTCTATCCTGTTGACCCAAATGATTACGAAGGATTGCGTTCTTCATTGGAGAAACTGCAGTTGAATGATGCCTCACTAACCTTCCAGCCAGAGAGTTCTCAGGCTTTGGGCTTTGGTTTCCGTTGTGGCTTCTTAGGTCTGCTTCACATGGAGATTATACAGGAACGTTTGGATCGTGAGTTCAACATGGATGTCATTACCACTGTGCCTAACGTAAGTTACATGGTGTATGACAAGCAAGGAAATGAAAAGGAGGTTCATAATCCATCTGGTCTACCAGATCAGACAATGATTGATCATATTGAAGAGCCTTATATTAAAGCCTCTATTATTACCTCCAGTGATTACATTGGTCCTATCATGACGCTTTGTCTTGATAAGCGAGGTGAACTCATTAGCCAGAACTATGTGAGTGGAAATCGTTTAGAACTCCTCTTCATGATTCCATTGGGTGAGATTGTGATAGACTTCTATGACAAACTGAAGAGTATTTCAAAGGGCTACGCTTCATTTGATTATCATATCGATTCTTATCGTCCTTCTAAGTTAGCTAAGCTTGATATTCTTTTGAATGGAGAGCCTGTTGATGCCCTATCAGCACTGACACATGAGAGTAATGCTGTTGTTTTTGGTCGAAGAATATGTGAGAAGCTAAAAGACTTAATCCCACGTCAGCAGTTTGATATCGCTATTCAGGCTGCTATCGGAGCAAAGATTGTTGCCCGAGAGACCGTTAAGCAGGTACGTAAGGACGTTACAGCCAAGTGTTATGGTGGTGACATCAGCCGTAAGCGTAAACTTCTTGAGAAACAGAAGAAGGGTAAGAAGCGTATGAAACAGATTGGGAAACGTACAGGTTCCACAGAAAGCATTCCTTGCAGTATTGAAGTTAGATTAATATCAAAGAGTTAAGAAAGGAAAGGAAAATGAAAGATTTGGTGAACGATTCAAGAGATATAGCACGTGAATTGGCACGTAAATATAGTACGATGACCCATGATGAGTTGGATGTACTTGAAAGTATCCTCGTACCAATGAAATTCGCAAAAGGACAGATGATTCTCAGTGAAGGTGAAATCTGCAAGCACGTTTATTATATAGAAAGAGGCCTAATTCGTCAATTCTATTTTTAAGAACGGTAAAGCAGATTACTGAACACTTAGGAGAGGATAGAAGTATCTTTATGTGTATTGAAAGTCTTTTCCGTGAGGAGCCAACCAAACTACAGGTTGAGGCTATAGAGCCAACATGGGTTTATGCGTTACCAAAACAGAAGTTGGAGCAGGTAGCTCTTCATAATGTTAATATTCAGATTCTCTATCGTAAGATATTGGAAGAGAGTCTTATCACCTCACAGGTACATGCTGACCTTGTACGTTTTGAGACTGCACAAGCTCGTTATAAGAGAATGTGTAGCTAAGTCCACAGGTTATCTTGCGTGCACCGCTGGTTTATATTGCCAGTTATCTGCAGATGACACCAGAAACATTAAGCCGTGTTCGTTCGTCAACATTGCTTGATGATTAATGAGTCTTTATATTTGTTAAGAGTATTGGAGTTAGAGGAGTTAAAATTAATCCTACTCGCAAAAATGTTTTGGGTAACAAATTCCTGAATATGATTGTTGGCGGAGTTAATATGTTTGCGACCAATCCTTTGCCTATTAATACTAAAACAGTAAATAGATTGGTAGAGCATTATGCGTCAGAAGACTCTGTAGAAGTTCCTGCTGAAGAACTTTTGGAAGTTCTGAAATATGTTGGAGATATTGATAACACAGATTTTGATAGTTCCAAATTTTCATATTGCATTTCAGCCCTGAGAGAAAAAAGACCAACTGTGAAATGTCGACTAATTGTTCGTATAGATAGAAATATCAGTAGAGGAACGGGAACTTTGCTTTCTCCTACTGATAGGAAATTAGGTGACAAATTCAATAACGATATTGTTCTTACGCTATATAGAGTATTGGGCGATGTAGAAAAGGGATGGTATGGACACCCACTTTGGATTCCGAATATCAAGTTTCCCGATAATACATGTTTCTACAATACTACCGATTAGTGGAATATACCTATTAGACCGTTCTTCTTCACGCAAACATTTATGAATAAACACCAACGCTCTTGGTTAGCTTTTGCTAATAGTAAAGTTTGCAGACATGCAAACGCAATACACGATAAAGGCTTTATCAACTGGGGAATGAAAGATAACTTTCATTTCTCAGTTGGAGACATCATTTATTTGTTTGTTTCAAATGAAAGACGTGTCATGTTTCAAATGGAAGTCATCGCCGAGAATTGTCCTCGCGAGGATCAATATTACTGGATTATTGATGCTCCCAATGATAGAACATATAAGCTACTTTTGCGAAAGGAATACAACGGAAAAGAACTGAATGAGAGTGTCCTTGAAAAGAATGGTTTCAAAGGTGGAGGTAGCATACAAAACCCTACATATAAAAACGAAAGGCTACTTTCTTATATTGAGTCAGTCTTTGACAAAGTTGAGTTTGCATTGATAGGATTGCCCACATTGGCTAATCGCCCTATTCTCTACGTTGACCTATTCTCTGGTAGATATGTTTCTACAAGAATAGGACACGAGGTATTCAATTTGGATAAGAATCCTGTTGATGGCAGATATTATGGCTATTGCCCTGCATACGGTAATGTTTCAATTTCAGAACTTGGGGCAAGACCTTCAGAGGAATCAATTTCTGGTGTTATCGTTGTTTATACGAAGAAAATGATAGGTTCATCAGACAGAGAGCTTATTGCTTTCTGCGACAATGCTACCATTCATAGGAAAGGCATCTATGATGATAATCTCCAAAGGACTATTGAAGAGAACGGAGAAAAGTCCGTTTGTAGCTATGCAATAGAATCAGACACGCTTTTCAATCTTTCAGGGCTTGATGAAAAAGTTTGTTATTCACGTTGCTGATTATAGCACTTGGATGTTCCGACAGCAACGTTTCTACAAAGGTACATATCCAAAACTGGACGACAAGATAATATCTTATATCGAAGCCTACCTTAAGAAAGAGGAGTCTGAAGATGATTTGAGCTATCAAGAGGCTATTCAGGATATTACACTTGACGACGAGGATAATTTCAAGGACACCTCCATGGATAAGCCAGACTTCTTGAATGGGAACAACAGCAAGATGGTCAAGAAAAATCCGAAGATTGCCAAGCAGGCACTGGCACATGCCAAGTATCGCTGTGTTGCCAATCCGAAACACATTACGTTCAATACGGCAAAGGGAAAACCTTACATGGAGGGGCATCACTTGATACCTTGCACGCAATCAAACGCCACTCTATTTTGGCAAACGAGAAATAGAAACATTGACTGTGAAAAATAATATTGTCTGTCTATGCCCAACGTGCCACAGACGTATTCATTATGGCTCTATTCAAGAAAAGAAGAGTTTAATCAAGACGTTGTATGATTCTCAGATAAGCAACCTTAAAAAGGTGGGATTAGATATTTCCTTAGACGAGTTATTGAAATTGTATTCCATTTAGGAAGTTCCTCCGTGGGGCGGACTTTCGTGAATCGAACTTATAATCTCGACCTTTTGGCTTAAACCCTCTAACTCATACTTACAAGCAAGTCTTGGATTCGCCATTGGGCTGCACCAAGGCTTGCTTTCTTTTTATCGGTAGTCGCTTTGCTTTTAGCGGACATCCCTGTCAGTGGTTGGCTACCACATGTCTAATAGAAGTTAAGCAGTCTGTCCACATACTTCATTCCATTTTCCAATGCTTCAGCCATTACAAGGATTTTGCTCATCTCTTTGTCATTATCGCAGATTGTAGCCATAAGGTGTTGGGACATCATCCCAGGTGTTTCCCCTAAAACACAAAGAATGTGTTCGATGCAGGCAAGAACTCGCTTCCATAACGTGAGCGCCATGAGGTCGACCTCCTTATCCGAAAAAGTGTTCGCCCATGGTTTGGTATTCTGTGAACCTCTTTTCCAAAGCCATGACGGTATTTGTAAGGTAACATAGCGTTGCGTTGGCTATCTGACCATTGAAGTCGCAACCCATGTATGAGCCGAGTCCGAGGTGTTGTTGATAAAGGATTACATCAAGTTTTCATCGATCAAAGGTAAAGAAGCACTGCAGTTCATCACATAGTGGACAAAACAAAGAGTTCACGTAAAGAGTGCAATATACAAGAACAGATATGTCCCAGACACTCACTCATATGAAACTGGAATCGGCAAGAGTGGAATTAGATAGAATATAAATCAGAAGATTTTGCAGCTATGCTTTTTCAAGAAATGGCTGTCATATCTCGATGCTAAAGTAATTATTTTTTTATGTGAGTGTAGACATTTCATAATACTAATGAGCAAAGAAAAGAAAAACTTCAAAATAGGAAGATGTGGACATGTCTTTATATCACTTGCTAATCAAAAAAAGTTTCAAAAATAGTTCTATTGTTCGCTTTTGTAAAGCGAATATTAAACATGTAGATGATAACTTTGCTTAACTCATTAAATTAGTACTTTTGTATTCTTTATATCAGTAAACAAAAGGGGATATAAAAGTACATATAAAAGTTATTGATAATCAGACATTAAACATTATCATTCCTTTTAGACCCCTTTTCTACCAAATCTCCCCTATCCTACTTCCCTAACTCTCTCACATAGTGGATAATTCTCCCTTCACTTGTCACACCTTCAATTATAATACGATAGTTTGAATGATATTCTGTAGGTAAAAGTAGACGGAAAGAGCTACCACGTAATGAAGGTAACCACACTGGAGTATGTGCGTTAGGAGTGTAACTTTGTGGAATTTGATAGCCTAATGTTGTAAAAGTCTTCGTATTTGTTAGTGGTACAGAAGCCGCTTTGAAATCCCCTTTCTTCGTTGTTATAGAGATAACACCCATACCACCAATCGCTCCCCAGATAACAGTTGAGCCGCCTTTAAAGACATCTACTCTCTCAACATCAGACATCTGGATGTTGTCTAAGTCGTAATCATCATTGACAAATATCCCATCTATGGCAATAGCGGCTGGTCTTTTTCCATCTACAGCCGTACCTCCACGTACATAGCATTTCCCCAATTCAACCGTAACACTCGGTACTCTACGCAATAATTCATGCAAACAAGTTGCGCCAATGCTTTCTATATCACGTAGACCAAAGGAGAAGTCAGCAGTTCGTGCATAAGCATCAGAACGAGAAGAATAGGTAGGTTGATGACTGAAGATATTCACTTCTTCCATCTGTATACCCCCTTTCGGCAATTCTAATGTTGCATCTACGCGTGTAGTATCATTACTCGTCCATTCAAACGGCGGAAGTTGACCTTTATAAGCAGGGAACTCTTCTTCATCTAATAGCAGTTTTACCCACGATTTTCCAGCTTTTGTAAAGGCATTAAGAACATACTGTGTACCTTCAGGAAAATCTATTCCTTCAAATGAAAAACGTCCTTGTGCATCGGTTTTAGTAACAGCATAAAAACCTTTATCGGGTGAAATAAGATTTACAATACCTTCTTTTATAGCTTTATGCCCTACCAATGTCTCAACTCGCCCACTTATCACAGCTGACTTTTCGATACCAATCTTTCCCTTCTTACATTCTCCTTTGATTACATCTGCCATTCGATACCGATTCCAACTACAGCTGTCAAGCAATCGTTCTGATTCATTATTAGAAAGAACAGATGCTGGTTCTTCTGGACAATCTGCCACATCCATATCGTATAATAAATGAGAAAGAATGTTTGATTGTCCTGTTAAATCGTCAGTTCCGGCATATTCTACACGTAGAGAAACGTCCATTGTTTCTCCTTCTCGTAAGCTATCAGCCTTAATAATAAAAGGTATTTGCTCATCATTTGATTTCTCTGCCGCCATCCATCTTACAGAAATCGGACATTGTTCTTTCTCTGGATATAAGAATTTCAGTTTCTCTACAACCGTTTTTAAGTTAGAATCCAAGAGCTGGAAAGAATAAATACCTCCTTGAGAAAGACTATCATAACTCAGAATAATATCTCTTCCTTGGCTTATTTTTCCAAAGAAAAGAGGGATTGAACGACAGTGAACAAATAGTCTATAATCGTACTGTTTAAGCTATCTGATTGATTATTAATACTTTACTTTAATATCCTTGTTTAATTCATTGATAGATAGTTTTATTTTTGAATTGCTATTGATAATATCAGTAGTGTCCCTATACTTAAAAGGTAATAGCTTTCCATGACCACCAATAAAGATACTTTTAAGACTCTCATAGCGACTGAGGTTCAACATATTCTTCGTATAACTACGTAACAAATAACGTCCTTTCACCACTCCTTCTGGAATGTCAATATGTCCAACAAAACCTTGATCGCTCCGTATTAGACGTACTCGTTTCACGACGAGATGTTCTGGATTAAGAAGTTCTACGTATACATAACGGCTCACACTATCCGCCTGATGAACTACTGCATTCACTAAGAAGACACGCAAGTTAATACGTTGCCCTGCTTGATAACTATCTGCATCGGTAAATACGTAGGTCTTCTCTTGCGGAATAGCTGTACCTGCCGCAGGATACGACTCAGTAACACATTGTTAGTCTGAGCATACAATGATGTTTGAAAGCATGTTAGAAATATTATGAATAGTAGTTTTCTCATATAGATAGACCTCAGTGAATGAGTTTATGTAATAGACTTTCAGCAATAAAGATAATCATCTGTAGAATCATATGCAAACTTACACAAAAATATTAAATAATAGGTTCAAAAATAGAAAAACCATACATTAACATTGAAAAACTTGTATTCTTTGTCTGTTTAGGGTGTTATAATGTTTTTCAAACCATAAATTACTTATGTTTTAAGCGTAAAGTGTAGTGGTGTTAACCATTAGCACCAATGGTGCGGAGCGTCAGCACCATATGTGCGGAGTATCAACACCACATGTGCGGAGCATTCATACTCTATGTGATAAGCTGTAATCTGTTAGTAGAAAATGGAAAGTTAGAACTCTTATAGAAGTTGTGATAAGGTGAATAAGCTACAAACAACTCATCTGCTTGAGCAATGTTTTGTCGGGAAACAATAAAAACATTGATTCAGAAAGACAATAGTATGAATTGAAATAATCGATCAGATGTGGATTAATAATCAACTTAGCGTCAAAGGTTCTGCACTTATACTACCCATATTACAGAAACATTTTGTAAATTTGCAGTTCAATAGGCTGTTTCATATATTAGCAAAAAAAGGATTGTTGATTTAGTAATTTATCAGTGGAAACGATACTGATATTAAAGCCTACAAATAACACATTGAGAAGATAAAAGTAATGATATATCCCCAAGAACTTTGAGCAAAAAGATTGGTTTCACAGAGGTGCGCTCACTTCTGCGTGCACGCTGTTTGTCGCCTTTAGGTAAGGAACGAGTTGATGCAATGAGTTTCTCAACCGATGCCGCACAGGTGAATACCTGGATGGAAGAGATTAGAGAGTTTCGTAGAATACAAGAGGGACAAGACGACTTTCCTTTAGATAATTTCTTTGATGTACGCGAAAGTGTGGCACGAATCCGCTTGGAAGGAACCTACATGGAGGTTGAAGAACTCTTTGATTTGAAGCGTTCATTAGAGACAATTATTGCTATTGTGAACTTTCTGAGCCGTGGAGAGGAGACGGAACAGGGCGAAATACGTCATTACTACCTGCTCTCTATAATCTTGCTGATGGTGTAGCAACCTTCCCACTGCTTGTTCAGCGTATCTCACAGATTATCGATAAATTCGGTAAGATGCGTGATAATGCTTCTCCAGAACTACTTCAGATACGCCGTGAGTTGGCGCGCATCGAGGGAAGTATCTCACGTACGTTATATGGTATCTTGCGTGCTGCACAGGGTGAAGGACTTGTTGAGAAGGATGTCACACCTACATTGCGTGATGGTCGACTGGTTATCCCTGTTGCACCGGGCTTAAAACGTAAGATTTCGGGTATTGTACACGATGAAAGTGCTACGGGTAGGACGGTATATATTGAGCCTACTGAGGTTGTAGAGGCTAATAATAAGGTTCGTGAACTTGAGAATGAGGAGCGTAGAGAGATGATTCGTATTCTCACCGACTTTGCTAAGAAGGTACGTCCGAATGTGCGTGAGATTCTCGATTCATACAATCTTATGGCAGCAGTAGACTTTATTCGTGCAAAGGCTGAGCTGGCTCGACTCTTTAAGAGTTTTGAGCCACAGGTGGCAGAGGAGCCTCATATTGATTGGATTAGAGCTATTCACCCCCTACTTCAACTTTCATTAGAAAGAAAGCATAATAATAAGTTAAATGATTCATTATCTGTAGATAACAAAGAAATAGATAAAGTTTCTAATGAAGTTGATAATACACAAGATTACGACACGGTATTAGAAGAAGAGAACGATACACGTAATGTTCCTTCAAGTGTTGTTCCTTCTCGATATTCAACTCACAAAAGATAAGCATCTACTGATTATCTCTGGTCCGAATGCTGGTGGTAAATCTGTTTGTTTAAAGACTGTGGGTTTACTTCAGTATATGCTTCAGTGCGGTCTTTCAATCCCTGTTGGCGACCGCTCAACCACTGGCATTTTTACGGATATTATGATAGATATCGGTGATGAACAGAGTATTGAGAACGACCTCAGTACCTATTCTTCTCACTTGATGAATATGAAGGTGATGATGCGTCGTGCTTCAGAGTCTACGCTTATTCTCATTGATGAGTTTGGAACTGGTACGGAACCACAGATTGGTGGAGCTATCGCAGAGTCTGTTTTACGTCAGTTCTGGAAGAAGCATGCTTGGGCTGTGATAACAACCCACTATCAAAACCTTAAGCATTTTGCGGAAGAACATCCTGGTACAGTCAATGGTGCGATGCTCTATGACCGTCATGAAATGCGCCCACTGTTCCAGTTGGCAATCGGTAGACCCGGTAGTTCGTTTGCTATTGAGATTGCTCGAAAGACGGGAATACCAGAAGAAGTAATCCGTGATGCGTCAGAGATTGTTGGTTCTGATTATATTCAGAGTGATAAGTACTTACAGGATATTGTTCGAGATAAACGTTATTGGGAGAATAAGCGTCAAACCATTCACAGCCATGAGAAGGAATTGGAGAAACGTATCGGTCAATATGAAAAAGGATATTGCAGCGTTAGAACAAAGTCGTAAGGAGATTCTCAACCGTGCCAAGGCACAAGCAGAAGAGATTATCAAGGAGAGTAATCGACGTATAGAAAATGCTATCCGTGAAATCAGAGAGAAGCAGGCTGAGAAGGAAGAAACCAAGCGTATTCGTCAGGAATTAGCTGCTTACGAAGCAGGGATTGACGGATGCCGGAAAAGATAGATAAGAGCGATACGTCTAATAAGAAGAAACTTAAGAGTAGCGGACTACTCTCTGATGACGATTTCCAAAAGAAGGTTGATAAGATTAAGAGTCGTAAGGAACGCCACGAACAGCATCTGAAAGAAAAGGCAAGTAAGCAGCAAGCAGCTGCTGAAGCATTGAAGAATGCCGTACGTAAACAGCAAGGAGGTGGACTCGTTATGGCTGGTGATTCTGTACGTATAAAGGGTCTAACGTCTGTTGGTAAGGTGGAATCTATTGAAGGAAAGCAGGCAACTGTTATCTTTGGTGGTATGAGAACAAAGATGGCTATTAGTCGTTTGGAGCATGTTGATGCGGCAACTATTCAGTCAGAACAGAAGCAATTCCAAGCTTATAACTATAGTCGTGAGACTCGTGAGACCATTGATAAGCATCGTAATCAGTTCCGACAAGAGTTGGATGTACGTGGTATGAGGGCTGATGAAGCCTTAAATCAGGTGCAATACTTTATAGATGATGCTATTCTTGTTGGGGCAAGTCAGGTGCGTATTCTTCATGGTAAAGGCAATGGTATACTTCGTCAGCTAATCCGACAGTATCTTGGTAGTGTTCCTAATGTTACAAACTATCGCGATGAACATGTACAGTTTGGCGGTGCAGGTATCACGGTTGTGGAACTATAAGTTAGTTGACAAGTTTACAAGTAAACAAGTTTACGAGTTGATTCTTTTATTAGAAGACAGATAAAGAATATAGGTAATAAATTGAAAGAGCAAGCGTTAGAATATTAATATGAACTACCTAAGGCTTTTACATATACTTCGCAAACAGCGACAGAATCTTCTGTTAGCTGTTGGTGTCACGTTGATGCTGACGTCATGCGGTATAGATAGAAATATTAAGAAAGGCGAAAAACACCTTTCCTTGGGCGAATATTATGACGCTGCGAACCAATTTAAAACAGCTTATCAACGTACTTCGCCTAAGGATAGACGCCAACGTGGAGAACTTTCTTTGAAGATGGCTGAGTGTTATGAGCGTATTTCGTCCTCTCAACGGGCAATATCAGCTTATAGAAATGTTATCCGCTATAAACTGGATAATGGTGAGACGCATAAGCGTTTGGCTGATAATCTAATGAAGGAAGGTAGCTATGCAGAGGCTGTTAAGGAGTATCGCATTGCGCTTGATTCAATGCCTAACAATCAATTGATAGCTCAAGAGCTTCAGGCTGCATCAATAGCTGCAAGCGTAAAAGAGCGTGGTTCAAAGTATATTGTGAAGCGTATGGATGTGTTTAACTCACGTCGACAGGATTATTCGCCAATGCTTTTTGGTGATAAATACGAACAGCTTTACTTTACTTCTACACGAAATGAAGCCAAAGGTGACGAATTGAGTGGTATTACTGGTGCAAAGGCTGGTGACATCTTCCTTAGTGAAAAGGATGATAAAGGCAAATGGAGTACACCGAAGGCTATAGAGTCTGCATTGAATACAGAGGCTGATGAGGGTACGCCTGCTTTCTCTGTCGATGGGAGGGAAATGTATATTACACAGTGTTTGACCGATCCAAGCAATCCTCGCTATGCTCAAATTTCAGTAAGTAATCGCTCTGATGCAGCTTGGGGAAAGGCTAATAAGTTAGAAATTAGTCGTGATACGCTATCAAGTTTTGCGCATCCAGCTGTCTCACCAGATGGTAATTGGCTTTATTTTACCAGTGATATGCCTGGTGGAAAAGGTGGTCTTGATATCTGGCGTGTACGTCTGACAGGCGGTACAACGGGAGGTGTTGAGAACCTCGGAGAACCAATCAACACCCCAGGAGATGAAGAATTCCCTACATTCCGACCAAACGGTGACCTTTATTTCTCAAGTAATGGACATGGTGGTTTGGGTGGTCTTGATATCTTTATAGCTAAGGTTGGCAACGATCGTCGCTACCACTTGGAACATCCTGGATACCCTCTTAACTCACAAGGTGACGACTTTGGTATGACTTTCGAGGGCATTCATAAACGCGGTTTCTTCTCCTCAAACCGTGGTGATGGTCGAGGTTGGGATCATATCTATAGCTTTGAACTCCCTGAAATCATTCAGACTGTGAAGGGATGGGTCTATGAAATGGATGGTTACGAGTTGCCAGCAGCACAGATATTTATGGTTGGTGATGATGGAACCAACAAGAAGTTAGCTGTCAAAGGAGATGGTTCTTTCGAACAAGAGATAAAGCCTGGCGTTAATTATATCTTCCTTGCGACCTGCAATGGCTACTTAAATCATAAGGAGGAGATTAAGGTTGGGAATGTAGATGATTCTAAAGTATATACCCTTCAGTTTGCTTTAGCTGGAATCAACGTACCCGTGTTGATAGACAACATCTTCTATGACTTTGATAAAGCGACACTTCGACCAGAATCAGAGAAGGCTTTGGACGCTCTTGTCAATCTTCTCAAAGAGAATCCTAACGTAACAATAGAACTCTCGGCTCACACCGATTACCTTGGTTCTGCTGATTATAATAAACGTCTTTCACAACGACGTGCAGATGCCGTAGTGGCTTATCTCACTGCACATGGCATTGTTCGCGACCGTCTTACACCTGTTGGATATGGCAAAGAACGTCCAAAGAAGATTCGTAAGAAGGTTACAGAGAAGTACCCTTGGCTAAAGGAAAACGATGTTCTCACTGAAGATTTCATCAAGAAACTCGATAAGGAGAAGCAAGAAATAGCCAATCAATTGAACCGCCGTACTGAGTTTACAGTGCTTCGAACCACATATGGTATGTTTGATGAGAAGGGAAACCTTAAGCAACAGCCAAAACCAAAGAAAAAAGAAAGTCTTGATGACGATGGAATGATTATCATTAACATTCCCTAAACATATGATAAAAGATAAGAGCCGACAATGTCAGGCAGCACAATCTCCTTGTTCTTTAGACCCAAATGGGCAAGAAGTAAGGACTATAGAAGAAGTTGAAGAAAGACTTCCTCTTGCCTTTACTGATTATACTCGTAGTCTTTTTGGTGATAACCTTTATCATACATTCCTAAAAGGATTGGGAGAAACAGCACCGGTGAGTATACGTCTTAATCCCTTTAAGTTGGCAGAAACGACTCATAAAGTTAATCCGAAGTTGAATCCTCATCCTATTCCTTGGTGCAAGGATGGCTATTGGTTGGATACAAGACCTAACTTTACGTTTGACCCACTACTTCATGCTGGGGCTTATTATGTGCAAGAAGCATCATCTATGTTTCTATCTCATGTGTTACAACACTTGGTAAAACAGCCAGTTATGGCACTCGATCTCTGTGCTGCACCAGGCGGTAAAACAACTTGCGCACGTACGTCCTTACCTGCTGGCTCCTTCCTTTTCTCTAACGAACCGATTGGAAAACGTGCACAAATATTGGTAGAGAACGTTCAAAAATTTGGTCATGAGGATGTCGTTGTTACAAACAACTATCCTCGTGATTACAAAAAGACAAAGTTTGGTTTTGATGTTATTATAGCCGACGTACCCTGCTCTGGTGAAGGAATGTTTCGTAAAGATCCACAATCAATAGAGGAATGGAGTCTACAGAATGTAGTGAACTGTTGGCAACTTCAGCGTAGTATTATTGCTGATATATGGGACAACTTAAAGCCTGGAGGTATTCTTATTTATTCAACTTGTACCTTTAATGCACATGAAGATGAAGAGAATATTGCGTGGATTCTCAACGAATATGATGCTGAACTCCTCTCTGTGCCTACAGAAGAGGCATGGAATATAACAGGATCACTTATTGATAACCCACTTAAAGACGGTCGGGAATTTCCAGTTTATCGCTTTATTCCTGGTAAGACCCGTGGTGAAGGAATCTTTATGGCTATCATTCGTAAGCATGGAGAGAACAAGACGCTTATCAATAAGACAACTATTGATGTTGATAAAGCAATCACAGAAGCTCGTAAACGTCTTCGTATTCTCTCGCATGGTGTAAAAGAAGGAATGCAAAAAGGGAAGAATGTTATCCCTGACCATACGTTAGCACTCTCCTTTTCAACTGATAAATCGGCCTATCCTAATGTAGAGGTTGATTATCAAACAGCTATCGCTTATCTTCGTCATGAGGCTATTGTACTATCTTCTGATGTTCCACGTGGTATCGTTCTGCTTACTTATAAAGGGTATCCGATAGGCTTTGCAAAGAATCTCGGAAACCGTGCGAACAATCTTTATCCACAAGAATGGCGCATAAAGAGTACACATATACCAGACGAGCCTTTGGTTCTTTTATAATATAAATGCAGACAAGAAAAATATAGAAAACAATATATCCCTATAATATCTTAGAAATAAACGAACAATTATGCAACAATATTTAAACCTCCTCAACCGCATCCTCACAGAAGGAACACAGAAAGGTGATAGAACCGGAACAGGAACTTTATCCATTTTTGGACATCAGATGCGCTTTGACTTGCGCGATGGTTTTCCACTGTTGACAACTAAAAAGCTTCATCTGAAGAGTATTATTTATGAATTACTTTGGTTCTTACGTGGTGATACGAATGTGCGCTACCTACAAGAGCATGGTGTAAGGATTTGGAATGAGTGGGCTGATGAGAATGGTGAACTTGGTCCAGTCTATGGTCATCAGTGGCGTTCATGGCCTGATTACAAGGGAGGTACAATCGATCAAATTAAGAATGTGGTGGATATGATCAAGCATAATCCTGACTCACGTCGTATGTTGGTCACAGCATGGAACCCTGCTGAGGTGGAAGATATGGCTCTCCCACCCTGCCACTGTCTCTTCCAATTCTATGTTGCAGATGGTAGACTATCGCTCCAACTCTATCAGCGTTCGGCAGATAGTTTTCTCGGTGTCCCTTTTAACATTGCATCATATGCTCTCCTTTTGCAAATGATTGCACAGGTAACAGGTCTTGAGGCTGGTGAGTTTATCCATACAACAGGTGATACACATCTCTATCTAAACCATCTTGAACAGGCTAAACTCCAGCTTACTCGTGAGCCACGTCCACTGCCAAAGATGAAGATTAATCCTGATGTAAAGGATATCTTTGATTTTAAGTATGAAGATTTTGAACTGATTGGTTACGATCCGTTGCCACACATTCCGGGAGTAGTTGCAGTGTAAAGGAAGCCTCCCCCAACCCCTCCGAAAGGAGGGGAGTGCAAATAGAAAGTAGTTGGAGTATGAAAATTAATCAATTCTCTCAACTTCTAAAAATAGTATATTAAATTAGTCAAGAACTTTAAATCCTTCACCAAATTGATGCTAAACCAGTACTCCCCTCCTTTGGAGGGGTTGGGGGAGGTCCAAAAACACCATTATGGAAATAAATATCATTGCTGCAGTAGCAGCCAATCGTGCCATTGGTTATCAGAATGATATGGTCTATTTCATTAGAGAAGACCTTAAGCGTTTTAAGCAACTAACAACAGGACATACTGTTATCATGGGGCGTAAGACCTTCCATTCATTACCAAAAGGTGCTCTGCCTAATCGTAGAAACATTGTACTCAGTAGAACGGAAACAGACTTTCCTGGTTGCGATGTTTATTCTTCACTTGTAGAAGCGCTTAAACATATTGGGGCAGAAGAAAAGGCATTTATCATTGGTGGAGCAAGTCTTTATAAAGAGGCGCTTGCTATAGCAGACCATCTCTACCTTACAGAGATAGCTGCTATTCCTCCACAAGCAGATGTTTTCTTCCCAGAATATAATGATGGTACATGGGTTGTAGAATCACGTGAGGAACGTCCTGCTGCTGATGATAATCCTGCATACGCATTTGTAAACTATGTGAGGAAATAATCTTCACCCCAAACTCCTGTCCTCCAGAGAGGGAATAACAAATATAGAGTTGTATAGTAACATAACTAAATATACAAGATAACTCATTTTTAAAAGCTCCTAACATAGGAGCTTTTTGTATAAAAGTTTGTTTCCATCTTACTTTTTGTCAGATATTTTCCATAGTTGCAATTCTAATACATGCTCTTTTAGCTTCTAAAAGATGCCTAATTGGCTTTCAATAGATGCCCTTTTGACCTCTAACTAACGCCCTTTTGAACCCTTACTAAGCACCTTTTAAAATGCAAGTTTATAACTATCTGTATTGCTGTAAGTTACAAACGCATAAGAAAGAGGTATTTTTTTGATTAAAAAACATTCCCCTACTTTGATATGTTTTTGTAAAGTCTTTTCGTTTGCTTATAGTTGTTTAAAAGTACATTTCTGATGCTCTACAGCCTTCTACCAAATAGTAATATTCAATGCGTTTGATATTAAAGAATATGTGTACTTACCATTAACACTACATGTGTTAGGCATCAACACCATATGTGTTAAGCATTAGCACTATATGTGTCTGGCATAAACACGTAAGTAAGAATTGATGTTAGAGCATATTATAGTTATCATCTTAAGGAATAATAAGACATAATTAAAACTATTCAGCCCTGCTAATCAGATTAGCAGGGCTGAATAGTTGAAAATCAAAAAGATTAGAATGGCAAACCAATCGCTAAGTGGAAGGCTTGTGCATCCTTAAATTTTGATATGTTATAGAAACCAGTCTTGCCTGTTTCATAAGGTACGTGTAAGCCAAGTCCCCAATCAAGACGAATCATGAAATAGCCAATATCATAGCGTAAACCAACTCCCGTACCGAGTGCCATTTCATTTAATATATTCTTAAACTTGAAATGTCCTTCTGGTCGACCATCATCATAGTGCATTGTCCATACATTACCAGCATCGAGGAAAACGGCACCATAGAGGGAGCCCATAAGGTGAGGACGATACTCAAGGTTGAACTGTATTTTGATATCACCTGTCTGTTCTACGTATGAGCGTCGACGCTGTGTTGAGCGATAGCGTCCTGGACCAATCTGGCGGGCATTAAACGCACGGATGCTATTGGCTCCACCCACATAAAACTGTTCTGTATAAGGTGCAAATCTACTGTTGCCATACGCCCATAACGTACCTAAATTGACGTGGGCTGCAATGCCACTCTTCTCTCCAAGGCTCCATACTTTTGTAAGATTAGCATCAATCTTCACAAATTGTGCAAATGGATTCTTAAAGAGTTTCTTGTCTTTTTCGCTCCAACGTCTACCGAAGGCAGCGTAACCAGCAGACAAGATGTTTGAAGCTTCACTCACCGTTGTCCATATTTTAATCGGACTCTTATAACGAGCTGGACTCATAAAGGTATGTTGGAAACATCATCTTTGGAATGAACTGGTCTGCCAATGATACCTCAAGATAAGGAACACTATCTATCAATTCAAGATAACGGTCGGTCACGTTATGCATATACTCATAAGTCAGTGTCAAAGGAGAGAACGAATAGCTATTACGCTCGTTTGGCTGCCACTGGTATGTTAACTCGCCTGACACAACATGACGCTTGAAATACTTAGAACGGTTCAACACATCAACAGAAGCTTTAAGGGTCGTTGATGGTGTTGTATAATAAATGCGTGGTCCCTTAGGGATATATACAAGTCCCTTTTCTGCAGCTTCTGCAGTCTTCCTTTCTTCACGTTCCCAACGCTTTCGTGGTGGCGTAACGAATGGATTGACAAGGCGAGGAAACTGTAAACTGGCTTCAGCACCATACTCATAATTATTCAGTCCAAGGCGATCACGGCCGTCATCATCACTACTTGCCGACCATTCATAAGAACCATGTATGCGTAAATTAAGTTTCTCACCACCACGGAATGCATTACGTTTTGTCAGACCAATAATAGCCTCTGGACCATATCTGCCACTTGTTTTCCCCTTTCCATAAGCCTCAATATAGAAGTCATAAGGCTTATCAAAGGTGCAATTAATGGTCATGTCTAAGATATTACATGAATCAGTGCTATCACGTGGAGTGAAAGTAAAGTTCGTAGCAGAGAATAATCCGCTACCATTCAGCTGTTGCTGGCTTTTTTCAAATAGTTCGTTATTATACACAGTACCCGGCCATATCTTTAAATCATTAGCTATGGCGCGTAGACGGAGTGGCATGTGCGAACCGTTGTAATTCACAATGACATCACGGAAACGCTTGTGCTGAGTAAGAGAATCAATGAACTGACGCTGTAGGTTGATGTTAATGGTTCCTATTGTCCATTTTCTCAATGCTTTATCACTTACTGAATCCGCCATCTGCAGACGAATAGAAGCTAAGCCATAAGCCTTCGTTGTGTCAGCAAGATAACTCGCATCGTTATTCTGATAATAATAATAACCATTATTACGGAACAAATCAGTTATTCGCTTGCGTTCTTGTTCAAGTGTTGCTACATCAAAAGCATCTCCCTTGCGAATAATTGCTTTATCAAGATTGGTTCTAATCAAACTATCTGCTGAAGGTGGAAAGTTGGTGTATTGTACGCTATCGAGCAACCACAGACGTCCCATATCAACAGCATACTGTAGGCGCATCTTCTTTGGATTACTCTGTGCAAGCTTCTCGTAGCTTATCTTTCCTTTGAAATAACCACGTTTACGTAAGAGGTTTTCACCAACCGTTACACGCAAATCAGGTGTTGTTGAACTCATTAATACTGGTGAAGAGCCAAATGCACGTACTAACCAACGACTGAGTCTGGTTGTATCTTGTGAGAAAGCATTCCATATCCATAGACCGACAGGGAAAGGAGAACGCACGCTGGGACTTCCCAACCAAGCGGCATTAGGCTTAGTTGCTAACACAAGATCCAACTCTTCTTTCACATCATTGAAGTGTTGATTTTCTTTGTAATTACTGTATTTGTCGGCTCCATACCTGTATATAGCTGTTCACCATCAGGGATTGCTGAAGTCGTACTACAGGCAGCAAGTATGAATAAGAATGCCATAAAAGCAAATAGTTCTATGACACCTTTTCTACCTGTTGTTCTTATATATTTATTTCTTTTTGTCATTTACAAAGTTTATTAATGTATCTCGTTTAGGCTTCTCAGTCTGTGGTGCTACTACAGGATTATCTTCTTTAGAGCGGAAGATATCCTTGAAATGACGTAACTTACGACGCCACATGAAGCCAGCACCAAACTCACTCAAGTTACCTTCTAACCAATCGTATGCCTCACGCTCATAGTAGAGTTTCAAATATTTGGTTTCTTTTTGGTTTAGACGATATTCAAGCGAGAAGTTATCGAAGTAAGCACCATTATCTTCAGAGAACTGTGAACCTGTTGAAACTCGTCCACCCATAATGATACGTAGGCGATTATTCCACAGACGTTTTGAGAACTTGAAGGTATAGTCGGTGTGTAAGTTACCATTCACATCGGCAGCACTTTCCATATTGGCAGTCAAGTCGAGTCCCATAGAGTTAAGGGCTTTACCCGTAATAGAGTTGACTTGTGTCTGTAGGAAGCCCGCTAATGCACCACTCATGGCAGTATTAGCACTTGCTGAGTTATCACCATCGAAGTACATACCTGATGCTAACATTGTAACGGCAAGCTTTGAGCGTTCCTCAACACTCTTCGTATTAAGGATATTCTGCATCTCTTGGTCGTCTGGAGCAGTTATAATAAATTCCACACCAGGTTTAGGGAACTGCTTGGTAAGGCTTACACCACACTCAAAATCAACAATCCTACCTTCACCCGAACCATTCGAAACACTTGTTCTGACTTCTTCCGTTGCGGTAATTTTCAGTGTTGGTTTCATCGGATCACCCGTAAATTCAAGATAACTTCCGTCTTTAATGTTGAAAGTACGGAGTGGAATAACTGGCAGAGAGTATTTCATCTTACCATCACTCAACGTATATCTACCTCGAACCTGCACACCATTGGTTGGGTCATAATTAAGAAGTAGATTGCCACCACCTACAAAATCGACATAATTAGACTGATCGGCATTCAACGCACATAATACATGTGCCTGCTCATCAATATCTACATTAAGCCCCATTGTAAAGCCTGTAATATCTGGACGTTTGACAACATTAACCGTAGAATCATTGAAGTTGATGAACTGAACGAGGTCTTTCAAATCGTCATCAGTAGATAATGTACCATCGCGTACTACGTATGTGACATCTGTACTACCTAAGACATCAAGCTTTCCAACTAACTGTAAGTTGTTTAAAAGGCCGTTTATTCGTCCTGTAAAGTCAACGAAAGCCTTTCCATAAACTTCTGAACGAGGATTCTTTCTTTGCATTAATGATTTGGAAGTCCTTAGCTCTCAGTTGTGCATCAAGCTGCATCTTATCAAGATTAGAGAAGTCTAAGTAGCCCGATATGTCGAGTGGTGAACCATTACTTGCAAAGAGTTCGAAGTTCTCAAACTGAATATGGCTATTGTGTATTTGAACAGGATCATCCGCAAAGCGCATCCTTATGCCGTAAGGTGCACTCACCAAATAAGTTGAATCAAGATAAATCTCACCATTGAAGTCCAAGTTCTTAAGTGGACCCTTTACTGTTAAGGTTCCTTCTCCTACTCCATCGAGTCCTACAATTTGGTCAGGAACGAAGCCATTGACGTAATTCAGTGGGAAACGGTTCATCTCTAAGGTTGCATCAAGTTCTCCAGCCCCCTCATTATTATAGGTACCCTGAAAGTGAACCGACTTCCTTTCCGTTTTGTGTTATTATACCATCAACATAGTGAGTACCATCTCCCTTAGGCATATAAACAAACTGTGTGCCCACATCTCCCATAGGACTATTCTCATAAACAAGCTTCTTAATAGTCATATCGCTTGATATCGTGAGTTCCTTTTTCAGTCTGAACAAGGTGATAGTCACCGTCCAACATACCCGACAACTTCGGTGCAAATGGTAAGATTTTCAAACAAACTACCCTAACTCAAAGTGGTTCATTGAGAGTGTAACATTTTGTAATGAAGTAGGATCATTATCTTCTGTTGATACGAGCATACCAGTTCCGTCAGCAGCTTCCAGACGAAGATTGGCAGATAGACGACGGTCACGTCCAATGTAGATATAGTTGGAATCATTGACAGCAAATGACTTATAACCTAAGATAGATTGAGGAGAAGTAATTGAAAGTTCTATTCCCCTACCCTTCATAGCAGCCTTCATCGCTAAGTCGAAACCAGTCTTACCCTTATTATCAAGGATGGTTGCATGTGTCTTCAAACCATGTTCGTAGAGCGCACCCTGCAAAGATCCATGATAAGGATATGTATTATTAGGGTTATTTATTACAGATAGCGTATAGTTCAACTGTCCATCAATACTGTTAAGGTCAGCCCTAATACTATCGAGAAGAATATCATTATATACCAAAGAATCAATACTAATTCTTCCATCGAGTCCCTTTGTTGGTGATGATGTCAGGTTAATATCTGCCTGACTAAAGGCATATCCATCTTGTGCTAACAAGTTAGAGAATAAGTTGTCACGTCCACTGCGGAGCGTAAAGTGTCCTGTTGGTAACTGACGGAGTATAGCAGACTGATCTATACGACGATTAGTCAATTGCTCACGTACAGTCTTATAGATTCGCTTTCCACTTTCTGTTAATTGGTTGACACTACTATTAAAAGCTGTACTGAGATGGAAGTCTCCACCATTCAGAACTGCATGCACTGTATCACGACGACTCATAAGGTCGACATTCACATCACCTGGAGTATAGGTACGGTCTTTTTCGGTAACACGAAGATTGCCAATCAAACCACGAACATTCAAATTATCTTTGCCAGACATTGCAAACGAGGTGTTGGCAGAGAAACTACTTGTCATCGCTTTGTCTACAATTCCTAATTGGTAAAGGTCTATACGTGGGAAAACACCATTTATAGAACCTTCAATTTGATCACCACGCATGGTTGCATCAAGATTGAAATTACCTTCAGCTAATGGTAAACGCTCTCCCTTACGTTGTTCACTTAGTAATAAATTACCCACATTTCCACTTACAGCATAGTACTTCTTCATATCTGAACGAAGCGTAATGTCTGTATTAGCAGATGTTATATAATGCTTATCTATAAATCCAAAAGCCTGCAAATCAGCTTCTGATAGATTTCCTTTTATGTGAGTATCAAGGCTATTAGGGCGTACATCAGCTCGCACATCAAAGTTTCCAGCTGCTAAAAGTCTGCTTTTCTTTCGTCCTTCTTGCAGAAGGCGGAACGAACGAAGTGGACCACTGACATGATGAATGTTCTTCATATCAGAGTGTACATCAACATCAGCCCATGTAGAAACTACATATCTTTGATTCATTACGCCCATGGCGTGCAAGTCAACACGACGTAACCAACCACGTAGATGACCATCCACAAGTTTTGTATTAACTCTGCCTTTATAAGTGAAGTCGCCACCTATCATTCGGTTCGTACTCTTTACATGAGCCGAAAGTTGCTCTCCATGTTTTGAAATATCTCCATTCAAGCCATCCAATACGTAGTTACCATATTTGAAACTACGAATACGAAGGCTGAGATTGGTTGATGATTTTGGATTTAAGAAGTCTGTGCCTCGTCCTTGCGTCTTTATTGTTCCAGAGAAAGCTGATAAGCCCATATTGGGTAAGAAACGATGAACAGGGAATGAAGTTGCATCTGCTGTAATACGATATAGTTCTGTTGCTGTATTATAAGCACCATTCAATCGAATACGTCCGCCACCTTGTGTCAACTGTATGCTACCTGTGTACAGCGTTTTACGCACATGAATATCACCATTTATACCTACTCCATGTGGGAAAGCTATTGTCTTGCGCACATCACGTGGTAATAATTTAGAAACAAAACCAAGATTACTTGCTGTTCCTTTAAGTTTTAAGTCACTGCGAAGATGACCAGCTCCAGACATCATATCAGCTATCCATCCTGTTCCTGTAAGGTCAAAATAGCCTGGCATAGCTAAACGAAGCTGTTTAAAAGCTGCTGAACGAAGATTTCCATCCAGTTGACCCTTTTATGATGATACTTTTGATTAGGAATTGCCTGATAAATATTCTTTGGTACGGAGGTTAGGAACGGGTGCAAATCTTCCAGACGTAGAAAACCATCTAACTGAGTAGATATCTGCCCTGGATTCTTATCAGCAAAGGCATTCATGTCCATCATAAACCGTCCAGAAAGCTCAGTGTTAGGTAGTCGGAAATACAAATCAGGTAGATTGATACTTGTAGAATCCATAGAAAATGGTCCACGGAAATCCTTTACTATCAGTCCACTCTTTTCCTTCATATTAGCTGTACGAACACGTAATCGAATCTTTGGAGCAGCATATAGGAAGGAATCTATACCCAAATTAACATCTTGCATGGCTATATGTGCTGCATCAAAACCTGTCTTTGCATGGCGTACATAGTTTTGATCATAACTAAAATCACCGCCTTGCCAATCTACGTTTGCAACCTTGTATATGTTGTCATGTAATAGAAGTTCAGCTCCGTTAGCTACTGCTTTCTTGAAGTTTGCATGAACACTCATTGTGTCGCCAGGCATATGGAGGCGAAAATCCGTTTTTGTAAGATTAAGTTTATCTATATTGATACGCCAAAGTGGTTTCTGTTTGTTTGGATCTTCGGGTACAGTATCTCCCAAAGCAATATCTACCCATCCCCCTTCTATATCTGCTTTGTTAACACGAACAGAATCACCAACAAGGTTAACTGCATGGCTAACAATATGCAAGCGTTGCAAATCACCACGAATACGTAGGTCACCAATAAAGTTGACGGTATTTGCTTTGAGTTTTGTAAATGTTAATTCGTTTACTTCTACCCTACTTTTAAGCAATGGCAATAGGTCTACATTAGCCACCAAGCGATGTACATCTGCCACCGTATCTTTCTTATTAGGGATAGAATCATTCGGGACGAAGCATCTTTAGACCATCTAACTGAAGATCTAAAGGAAAAGATAGATTGACCCTATCGATGCTTACCTCCATTCCAGTCTTGTCTGAAACATAGGCTGCCACATGCTTTACAGCCCAATTTTGAACGGGTGGACAATATAGTAAAGCTACGAGGATAAGAAACAGAATGACAGGTGTTGCTACAATTGCAACCAGCCATTTCAAGCTCCTATTCATATTTAAAATGTTAGTCATTAACAACTTTCTCGAGAAAATATCCTTAATAAGTAGGATTAATACGTTAGTAAACTCATATAATTACCTGCAAAGTAACACAAAAAAAATGGAATAGAAGAGTTTAAAAAGGTAAAAAAGCAAAAAGTGTAAAGAGATAAAATAGGGTTTATTTATAAAGTACCTAAATGATTGTTGCATTGCTTTATTCGAAGAGTTGATAATAACTAATACACTAAAACATAGTTATGGCATACTTTTTAATCTACTAATTTTTTTCTTTTTTTGCTCAATAAAAACAAATCTTCTAAACCCTTCAAAAAAATTGCCGATGTGACTATGAAAAAAACATTACATAATTTTTGTATAAGCAACTTAAAGTAAAGACAAAAAAAGATATTTAAAAGGTGGTCTTGTAACTAACAAGTTTTTCAAGTAGTTATAAGGATGAATTTTTAAAAGGTGCTTAATTAGCCTTCAAAAGGGCGTTAGTAAGACCCCAATAGGGCATCTATTACAAGCCAATTAGGCATCTTTTAGAAGCTAAAAGGACATGTTTTGATTTTAAAGAGTGCAAAATAGTTTACAATAATAAGTTAATGAAATACTTTTTATTCGATTATTTTTATTAGCCCAATTAGCCTAATATGTCCAATTAGCCTAATATACCTAATTAGCCAAATAATCTCCAAAAACTTATTCAAATGATAATTTCTTCAGTCGAGTGCGTAGTTCTTCTGCTTGCCCTTTTCTGATAGAAAGAACAACTTCGCAAGTATTGTCAAATACTTGATTAACAATGCGAGGATTCATTTCCTTAATGATTCGCATAACATCATTCATCATCGGATAAGTAAATGTATATTTCACTTCCTCTTCAATGAATTTTTCTTCTATCTCGCTATTTGATAATGCATCTGCTGCAGCCTCACGGTAGGCAACAATCAAACCACCAGTACCGAGGTTTATACCTCCATAATACCGAATAACACAAATGAGTGTATTTGTTAATCCATAACTGTCAATCTGTCCAAGAATAGGTTTACCTGCTGTTGAAGACGGTTCACCATCATCATTTGCTCGGAATTCTGTACCATCAAAACCTACTCTATAAGCATAGCAGCAATGGCGAGCATCATAATACTTCTTTCGATATTCTTTTACTATCTCTAACGCCTCTTCGACAGAATCAACATGATGCGCAAAAGCGAGGAACTTACTCCGCTTTTCAGAGTAATATCCCTCGCTAATCGCTTTCTCTTTTATTGTCTTATATTTATCACTATCCATTCATTAAATGTTAATCTTGTATCAATCCAGCTTATGGATGACAAGACCAGAACGAAGTTTGGTTCAAACCATGTAGCCTTAGGTGGCATAATCTTTCCACTATCAGCAATATCCATAATCTGCTGCATTGATACAGGATAGAGTGCCAATGCCCAACGCATTTCACCACTATCAACACGACGCTTCAGTTCTCCAAGACCACGCAGACCACCAACGAAATCAATACGTTTGTCTGAACGGAGGTCTTTAATGCCCATTAGTTCGTCCAAAATTAATCGACTTGAGATGTCAACATCAAGAACACCAATAGGGTCATTATCATCGTATGTACCAGGTTTAGCAACCAAGCTATACCAGTTACCGTCAAGGTACATAGAGAATTCATGCAACTTTGTTGGGCGATATTCATCTTGTCCTTTCAGCTCAACGGTAAAGTTCTTCTCCAAAGCTTTTAAGAACTCAGCAACTTCCATGCCATTTAAATCCTTGATAACACGATTATAGTCAAGAATCGTTAATTGACTTGCCTGGAAGCATACTGCCATAAAGTAGTTATACTCCTCGTCACCCTTATGATTTTCGTTGTTCTTAGCTTTCTCAGCACCTACTAAAGCTGCTGCAGCAGAACGATGGTGTCCATCTGCAATATAAAGACTTGGCATCTTCTTAAACTCTTCAGTTATAGTCTTGATGTCAGCTTCATCTGTAATAACCCAGAACTGATGTCTGAAACCATCATCAGGTGCAACAAAATCATATTCAGGTTTTGTTGCAGCATATCGAGCCAACAAAGTATCAAGTACCTGATTATCAGGATAAGCAAAGAACACTGGTTCAACATTAGCATTACAAATGCGAACATGTTTCATACGGTCTTCTTCCTTATCTCTACGCGTTAGCTCATGCTTCTTAATATTACCTGTCAGATAATCATCAACATATGCTCCAACAACAAGACCATATTGAGTCTTGCCATTCATAGTTTGTGCATAGATATAGTAATGCTCCTTATTGTCTTGGACTAACCAACCTTCATCTTGGAACTTCTGGAATTGTTCAACAGCACTATTATAAGCTCTTGGATCATATTCACTTGTGCCAACTTCAAAGTTGATTTCTGGTTTGATGATATGATATAAACTCTTTTCGTTGTCACCAGCTTCTGCACGAGCTTCTTCAGAATCCAAAACATCGTATGGACGACTTGCAACAGACTCAACCAAGTCCTTTGGAGGGCGGATACCTTTAAAAGGTTTTATTACTGCCATAGTGTTATTTTTTTAATAAAAATAAAAGGATTGAAAGTCACAACCTCACTTAGTAGATTAAGACAATCAACCCTTATGTATTAGAAAGTTATTTATTTACTTGGAATTTAGTATCACCTGTAGCAAAGAAAGCATTAATCTGCTTTGCTGCAGCAATACCAGCATTATTATTAGCTTCAGCTGTCTGTGCACCCATCTTCTTAGGAGTAGAGAAAGTAACGTCCTTCAAATTTCTTGAATTCAGCATCAGCATCAGGCATAATATCAGTCACAAACTTCAAGTCTTCACGCTCAGCCATCAACTTCAGAAGTTCCTCCTCATTGATAACTTCCTTGCGGGCAGTATTAATGAGAATACCCTTCTTTGGGAGAAGATTGACTAAACGATAATCAATACTCTTAACGGTCTGTGGAGTTGCAGGGATATGGAGTGACAAAACGTCACAAGTCTGGAATAATTCATCTTGTGTCTTACAAGCATGAACACCCGCTGCTTCAATAGCCTCTGCTGGGCAGAATGCATCGTATGCGTACACTTCCATACCAAAGCCTTTGGCGATACGAGCTACATTACGACCAACATTACCGAAAGCAAGAATACCAATTTTCTTGCCCATCAATTCGGTGCCAGCCTTGCCATTATAGAAACTACGTACAGCATATACCAACAAACCAAATACAAGTTCAGCAACAGCATTAGAGTTCTGTCCAGGAGTATTTTCTACAACAACATTCTTCTCCTTTGCATAGGCTGTATCAATAGAGTCATAACCAGCACCTGCACGAACAACTATCTTCAACTGTTTAGCTGCGTCAAGTACTTCTGGTGTAACTTTATCAGAGCGTACAATCATTGCATCAGCATCTTTTACTGCTTCAAGCAATTCAGCTTTCTCTGTATATTTTTCAAGCAGAACAACCTCATGTCCTGCATTCTTAAGTTCTGTTGTAATACCTTGCACTGCAGATGGTGCAAATGGTTTTTCAGTTGCAATTAAAACTTTCATAGCCTTAATGTTTGGGTTAGATATAGTAAAGTTATCGTTTAGACTCAGCAGGTGGCATGTACACCACTGCTAAGTCTAATCTTTATATATTTAGTGTTTAGCTTCAAACTCCTTCATTGTTTCAACAAGGGCCTTGCAGCCTTCAACTGTCATTGCGTTGTAGCAGCTTGCACGGAAACCACCAACATCGCGGTGTCCCTTGATACCAACCATTCCTCTTTCAGTAGCGAACTTAAAGAACTCATCTTGCAATTCTGCATACTCATCGTTGAGAACGAAGCAGATGTTCATGTAAGAGCGATCTTCCTCACACTTAACTGTACCACGGAACAACTTATTGCGATCGATTTCACCGTAAACAATATCAGCACGCTCCTTAGCAAGTTTCTCCATTGCTTCTACACCACCATTTGCTTTGATCCAACGAAGGTTCTCTAAAGCGGTATAGATAGGCACTACAGGAGGAGTATTGAACATAGAACCCTTCTTGATATGTGTACGATAATCCAACATTGTTGGGATTTCACGCTGTACACGACCAAGAACTTCATCCTTAATAATGATGAATGTCACACCTGCCATAGAAAGATTCTTCTGTGCACCACCATAGATGCAGTCGTACTTAGATACATCAACTGGACGGCTAAAGATATCTGAAGACATATCACCAATCAAACGAACTGGTACATCTAAATCTTTGTGATATTCAGTACCATAAATTGTGTTATTGGTAGTGATGTGCAAATAATCCAAGTCTGTAGGAACATCGAAGTTCTTTGGAAGATATGTATAGTTTTCATCTGCAGATGAAGCAACTTCAACAACATCTCCAAACAACTTAGCTTCCTTCATTGCCTTCTTTGCCCAAACACCAGTATTCAAATAACCAGCCTTCTTTACCAAGAAGTTGAAAGGAATCATGCAGAACTCAAGTGATGCACCACCACCCAAGAAAAGCACTGAATAGCCCTCTGGGACATTTAACACTTCCTTTACTAAAGCCATAGCTTCGTCCATTACTGGCTGGAAATCCTTTGAACGATGGCTGATTTCTGCAATTGAGAGACCAATTCCATTAAAATCTAAAATGGCATTTGCTGTCTTTTCGATTACTTCACGTGGAAGGATACATGGACCTGCACCAAAATTGTACTTTTTCATCTCGATTGTTTAGTTTAAGTTTGACTTATGTTTTGTAGTTATTATCAGTATTAAATATTGTAATAGGTTTTTTTATGGTCTACGATGCGAAGATACGCTTTTTATTTTTTTATACTTCCAAATAAAAACATCATTTTTTTATTTGCAAGATAGTATGTGTTTTATACATGTGGAGAGGGATGTTAAAGAAAAAGGTGACACATTGTATAATGTGTCACCTTACCTCTTCCACAACGGTACGAATACCCTTTATTTTTTCACCTTTAGTCAATGAAATTATTTCTTTAATCTTTGTGCGTGAAACTGCTACATAAGTAAAAACGATCTTTCACATCAATCTTTCCAATCTCAGAAGACTTTAATCCACCTTTTCTTACAAAGAAAGCCAACAATATCTATTTTTTTGAGATTTTTATCTTTCTTTCCTTTACCTATATATATTGTTGCCATACGAGGCTGAGCTGGTTTTGGTAAAGTCTCTGGTATCTTATATTCTTCATGCTCATTGGTAACATATTCTGGCAAATGTTCTTCTGGACCAAGAATGAAGAAGGTTCTTCCTTCCTTGTCCCAACGTGCTGTACGCCCTACTCTATGAACATAGCTATCTTCTGTTTCTGGGAAATGATAATGAATAATATTGTCAACATCAGGAATATCCAATCCACGTGAAGCTAAGTCGGTGCTAACAAGTATAGGTGCAGAGCCATTTGAGAAACGATACAGAGATGCTTCACGTTCACGCTGGTCTAAGCCACCATGGAACCAACTGATTGTAAAACCATTCTCCTTTAAGAATAAGGCTGTGCGTTCTACGGAGTCACGATAATTTAAGAACACTATACTACTCTTGTCACCCAAAGAAAGTAAGAGTTTTTTCAGCACTTCAAGCTTATCTTTTTCAGGACTTGTAACGGTATAAAGACGAATACGATCAGGAATATTCTCATCTTCTGTACGATAATCCAAATGAACGGTCCTACCCATTGATACAAAATTAGGAATAGTTTCAGACTCTGTTGCTGAAAGTAGGATTCGTCTTTCTATATTTGGTAACTTACAGAGAATACTCATCATTTCGTCTTGAAAACCAAATTCAAGACACTTGTCAAACTCATCAATGACAAGCCACTTTATCGTTTCTGCATTAATATTAGCCTTATCAAGATGATCGTTTAAACGTCCTGGAGTTGCAAAGACTATCTGAGGTTTTACATCTCTCAATACACGATGCTCTTCCATTGTTGGACGTCCACCATATAAAGGCATAGAACGTAAGCCACTACCCATATCCTTAAGAACATTAGCTGACTGCAATGCCAATTCACGTCCAGGTACCAACACTACAGCCTGCAGTGCATCTGACGAAGCATCTAAGCGCTGAATTAATGGTAGGAGGTAAGCATAAGTCTTACCTGAACCTGTCGGTGACATCACTACAACATCTTTACCCGTATGCAATACTGCATCAGCCGTAGCCTCCTGCATTGCATTGAGCGTGATGCCAAGTTTATTAAGAATATTATTATTCATCTTTATCTTTCCTTTCTCAACTTATCAATTTCATCGAATTCCTTACCCATATTCAAATTAAGGTAAATAGTATACAAAGGTGCTAACCATTTACTCTTAGCGGTAGGAGCAAGCTCTCTGTATTTCTCCATGTAGGGTTTAGAACGCTGATATAATGTTATAATCTTTCCTTGTTGGCACGATACTTCTGCCTATCTTTATTTAATTCTATCGCTTGATTAAAATAGGCAAGTCCTATATTATAATAAGCATCAGCATAAGTGTCTTTATCTTTTATCAGCTGCTTACAAATCTCAATACATTCATTGTATCTACCAAGGTTCAGCAATGCTGTACTTTTAGCAAAACGAAACAAAAGACTTGTGGAATCAGCTTTCAAAGCACGCTCCGTGATTTCTAATGCTTTTTGATGTTCTCCAATCTTAGCATAATATTCAACTAATCGTGGGAAGAAGAAGGCAAAATTAGGATATTGTTCGAAACCTGCTTGTAGAGACTTTACATACATGGCAGTATCCTTTTTTATCAAATATGCTTCAGCCTCATACTGCCTAACAAAGTTTAGCATAGAGGTATCACGCTCTGCCTGTTCTTTAAACTGCATAATCTTATCAGCATCACTAAGCTTATAACCACAGAACATAGCCCAATAAGCAGCATGTGGAATAAGAGCATCTTTCTGCATATAGTCATAACCTTCAAACAGAGGATAATTTGCTGACAGCAAGTAATCGCTATAATAATCAAAGGCCGTATTATAATCTTTCTTATGGATAAAATATGAACCTCCATTGAAGAGATTCGGACGAATAGAGTTTAGGAATTCTGCATGCTTAGCTCTATATTTTGCACGTACCCTTCCTTTAGCATCTGGTTGAGCATCAAGAGAATCAAAGCGTGACATTACATCATACAACTTCCTTGTTACAGTAAAAAGGGCTGCCGTGTCATACTTTTGTTTCAAATATAATTTTTCATTTCCCTGCTCATATTGTTTTGTTAATGCATCACAGAGAAGGAGCCATATTTTATTATTCTTCTTAGAAGCCGAATCAACCAATAATCCACGAAGTGTGTTTTCTGCTTTTGTGAGTTCTTTTCCCGACTTTATCTGGTCACGTACTGCCTGTAATTGTTTCTTCTGTGCCATACCTGTAAGGGAAAAGAGCAAGCAGATATATATCAAAAATAACTTTATAAATTTCACTTTTTAAAATTTGTTACAAGAGGTTCAAGTTCTTCAGCCTTTATTTTATCATTCAAGATAGTATAATCCAAATAGAGAGGACCTACCCAATCTACTCTATTCCTACGAGGGTCTTTTGCTCTCACACGTTCAAGATAAGTACGTGCTTCTGCAAAATATTTCATATACTCATTATCTGATACGTCTTCCTTTTTCTTTCTTCGTTCAGTAACAGCCTCACGTGCAGCCAATCCAACAGTATTCAGACATACACCAATATTGTAGGCTACAGGAATACTGCTTGGATCTATTTCATCCGCTTGTTTGTAAGCGTCTATTGCTTCTTCCCAACGTTCAGCATGCATGGCAATTTCACCTTTAAGAATCCATGGCACTGCTGAATTTGTATTCTCTTCAAGAATTCTATCAATAAAGTCTTCAATATTGAACTTACGTGTAGGATTCTGATAGAACTTCATAATCCATGAGAAATAAGTCTCATTAGTAGGGTCAGTACGATAAAGTCGTTGTATTACAGAAAGATAACGCAAAGAGTCTTCCTCTGTCACCATCTTACTGTGCATACACTGAGCTTTAATTTCTGCTGCTGCTTGTGCCGTTTCATCGTATTGCATAGCAATATCAGCATATTCATCAGCTTTCTCTAAGTTGTGAGCTTTTAAATAATAATAAGCAATGTAATAAGCAGCAACACCTGACTCATCGATATTATCCTTTACCAATGGAGATTTACGAGCTTTTAGATATAATTGTAAGGCATCAAGTCCTTCATTTCTCGTATAACTTCCTTTGGTAAAATACTTACCAGCATCTATCAACATTGGATGCAGAACTGCAAGACGATTCTTGTTCTCCTCCTCAAATCTTGGGTTAACTTTCCCCTTTCGATTAGGCATTCTGTCAAATTCATCACTTTTCAATGAATATTCCACACCATCAACAACAGCATTGAAAATGGCTACAGAATCCCTATTCGAAAGTTTCTCTACACGGGTGAAAGCTTCTTTTGCGAGGCGATTAAAAGATTCTGCCTGCTGATATGCTTCTTGTGCCTCTGCGATATTCCAACTTGTAAAAATAGAAATAATCAGTATTAGTACTCTTTTCATCGGCTATATTTTAGTAACACAAAATCCCCTCTTATATGATTTAACCTAATAATTCATATAAGAGGGGAATATTAAAAACTATTTACTGCTGAACGCCAGCAATAGCTGCAGCTTCCAATGTCTCAGGAGCTTGTGCACCCTTTACGAAATAGTAGCAACCGTAAAGTGGGTAAGCCCATGAGCTCTTATGCTCTTTCATAACATCGAGATTCTTAGCTGTCTCAAGGTATGAAATTGCCTTATTGTAAACATCGTTGAACTGAGCACGTGCAGCTGGTGACAATACACCCTTCACAGCTGCTACACGGTCCTGTGCCTTATAGAACCAGCACTGACCAATAGATGCATTGATAGCAATCTTTGCATTATCATCCTTTGCCAATGCCAATGCCTTAGAAAGGTAATCAGCAGCCTTCTCGTATTCCTTCTTCTGGCTTGCGAACTGACCAAGCATTACCAACGCACCATAGCTGTTAGGGTTCTTTGCAAGGGCAGCGTTTACGATTTCCTCTGCCTTGTTCTGCATACCAAGTGAGCTATAGATAGATGTCAAAGTTGTCAATACGGCATCATTATCAGGATCTTGAGCATAGATACCAGCGAGCTTATCTGCATAAGCTACAGAGTCTTGGCGACTATTAAGCTGTGCACCCATAATAGCCAACTGCAACTGCTTTGCATCCTTACCACGGTCCTTACTCTTTACAGCGTATTCAGCATATTTCTCAGCCTTTTTGTAGTCCTTATTCTGATAAGCATAATAAGTTGCGAAGTAAGCAATCTCATTCAAGTTTTCATCCTTAGACTTATCAAACTTTGAGAACATTGGCTCATCAGCAGAGTCTACGTAACGTGCAAGATACTTATAAGCATTTGCATCATCCTTAGCACCCTGATAGAAGATACCACCATTAATAAGCTGACCACGGAGTGGATAGAGCTCATCAGCAATACCTGTATACTTAGGCTTAACCTTACCCTTTGCGTTAGGCATATTGTCATACTTAACAATCTCCTCAGCAGCATCGAAAGCCTGACCTACAGCCTCGTAGAGACCTTTCTCATCAACAGCTTTGTTACCTTCCTTACCCATTTGCTGGTTAGTCTGGTTCTCAAGCTGAACACCCTGCTCTGCACTTACCTTTTTCATAGCAAGTTGATAGAGCTTGTCATAAGCCTTTGCCTTCTCAGCATTGTCTGTAAGCTGTCCGAGGTTAGCCTTAATGAGCTCAGCAGCCTCTGCGTAGCTCTGTGCCTTAAGGATTGCCTTCAGTGGCTCGCTGTCACCAGCGAATGCAGCAGATGTACTGAGTAACATCAATGCTGCGAACATTAACTTCTTCATATTAGTGATCTTTATTAAAAGGTTTATAATTCTATGTTAATTCAGAATTCTATGTTAATTCTTAATTCAGAATTCAAAATTCATAATTATGATTACCGTTGTTTCTATGAGCTTTGAAACAAGCAACTCGGTTAATTCATAATTCAGAATTCATAATTCATAATTATGATTACCGTTGTTTCTATGAGCTTTGAAACAAGCAACTCGTCAACTCGTCAACTTGTTAACTCGTCAACTCGTCAACTTGTTTACTCGAAATCAACAGGTGTCACCTCTGTTTTATCTGCTGCGGATGATGCCTCTCCCTTGATATCCTCATCAGTGTTTGGGAGGTCTTCACGACTATCATCCTCAACCTGTGATTCCATCTCAGAACTCATCACCTTACATACAGATGCGATAACATCATTCTTCTTAGCGAGGTTTATTAGGCGCACACCTTGTGTTGCTCGACCCATTACACGGCATTCGGCAACTGACATACGGATAACAATACCGCTCTTGTTGATAATCATCAAGTCGTTATCATCAGTAACGTTCTTGATAGCAACAAGTTTACCAGTCTTATCCGTGATATTCAGCGTCTTAACACCCTTACCGCCACGATTAGTTAATCGATAGTCCTCTACCTGTGAGCGCTTTCCGTAACCCTCCTCAGATACTACCATAACCGTCTCGTTAACAGGGTCATTAACAACAATCATACCAACAACTTCGTCCTGACCATCTTCGTCCAAACGCATACCACGTACACCTGTAGACACACGCCCCATAGTACGGATATTTGACTCATCGAAGCGACAAGCACGACCATTGCGGTCAGCGATGATAAGTTCGTTATGGCCATTTGTCAGACGAACGTCTACAACCTCATCTCCCTCATTGATGTTAATAGCAATCACACCATTGGTACGAGGGCGTGAGTAAGCACGGAGAGAAGTCTTCTTAACGATACCCTGCTTTGTAGCAAATACTACATAGTGAGAATCGAGGAAGTCGTCATCATCCAAGCCCTGAATACGCAAGAATGCATTAACAGAATCGCCCGGCTCAAGTGAAAGCATATTCTGAATAGCACGGCCCTTTGAGTTCTTGTCGCCCTCTGGGATGTCATAACACTTCATCCAGTAGCAGCGTCCCTTACGCGTAAAGAAGAGCATTGTCTGGTGCATTGTTGCTGGATAGATATATTCGGTGAAGTCCTTCTCACGTGTGCGAGCACCCTTAGAACCTACACCACCACGAGCCTGCTCCTTAAAGTCTGCAAGCGGAGTGCGCTTAATATAACCAAGGTGACTAATAGTAATAACAACAGGGTCATTAGGATAGAAGTCCTCAGCATTAAACTCATGCTCATCAGGGATAATCTCTGTACGACGGTCATCTCCATACTTCTCCTTAACCTCCTGCAACTCTTCCTTCATCACTTCCTTACAACGCTCAGGGTTATTAAGAATCTCCTGCAAGTCCTTGATGGTTTGCATCAATTCCTCAAACTCTTGATGCAACTGGTCAAGACGCAGACCTGTCAGCTGTGACAAACGCATATCAACGATTGCTCTTGATTGAAGCTCATCGAATTCAAAACGCTTCTCGAGGTTTCTTTGGGCATCTGAAGGTGTCTTGCTGGCACGAATAATACGCACAACCTCATCAATATTATCACAAGCCTTAATCAGTGCTTCTAAGATATGTGCGCGTTCCTGTGCCTTCTTCAAGTCGATTGTGCACGACGGATAGTGACATCGTGACGATGTTCAACAAAGTACTTAATACACTCACGAAGGCTCAACAGACGTGGACGACCCGCTACCAATGCGATACAGTTTACAGAGAAAGAACTCTGCAAAGCTGTCATCTTGAAGAGCTTATTCAGAATAACGTTTGCATTCGCATCACGCTTCACGTCAACAACGATACGCATACCCTGACGGCCCGTCTCGTCATTTACGTTAGAGATACCTTCAAGCTTGCCTTCCTTCACGAGGTCAGCAATATATTCAATAAGTTGCTGCTTATTAACTCCATAAGGAATCTCTGTCACAACAATCTTATCGTGGTTCTCATCGCTCTCAATCTCAGCCTTAGCACGCATTACGACACGGCCACGACCAGTCTCATAGGCATCCTTAACACCTTGAAGACCATAAATATATGCACCTGTTGGGAAGTCTGGAGCTGGGATAAAATCCATTAATCCATCAGTAGAAATCTCTGGATTGTCAATATAAGCACAGCAACCATCAATAACTTCTCCAAGGTTATGCGTAGGGATATTAGTTGCCATACCCACAGCGATACCATTACCACCATTTACAAGTAGGTTAGGAATCTTTGTAGGCATCACGGCAGGTTCGCGCAACGTATCGTCGAAGTTGTTGACCATGTCAACCGTATCCTTCTCGATATCGTCCATAACGTGCTCACCCATCTTTGAGAGGCGGCACTCCGTATAACGCATCGCAGCAGCAGAGTCACCATCGACAGAACCAAAGTTACCCTGTCCATCAACCAACTTGTAGCGCATATTCCAGTCCTGTCCCATACGCACAAGCGCACCGTAAACAGAAAAGTCACCATGTGGGTGATACTTACCAAGTACCTCACCGACAACGCGGGCACACTTCTTGTAAGGCTGGTTGCTAAAGTTACCGATACCACGCATACCGAAGAGGATACGGCGGTGAACAGGCTTAAAACCGTCACGAACATCAGGGAGGGCACGTGCCACAATCACCGACATTGAGTAGTCGATGTAGGAGCTTTTCATCTCCTCCTCGATGTTGATCTTCATAATTCTGTCCTGATCAATTGTCTGATTTTCGTCCATTATATATTTTTTTCTGTTATAAATTTCTATCACTTTAACGAGCTCATCCCCATAAGGCTAAAAATTGCCCACAATAGCCTTTTATTTCCTTTCTGAGCCGTTTTCGTACTTTTTCAAGGTGTAAAGATACGAACATTTTTTTGATACCACAAAGGGCTTATAACGAAAAAAAATGTTATCAAGACCTATTATTTTGAATTATATTATTATTGTTATTAATTCCTTGATAGCAGCTTTTACGAGCTTATCTTTGGGACTAAATTGTCTATAATAGTCTTTATTTCCTTTCTAAGCCGTTTTGCATGTATTTTCAGGTGTAAAGGTACAAAAATAATTATACAACAAACGCTTAGAACTAAAAGAATGATATTTTAAGATAAGTTCGTCTTAGGTTAACTTCAAATTTCTATACCTGGTAATATATATATTCATTGCTTGGCTGTACTTTAACTTAGACATCTATCGTTCTTTAACTTAAACATCTTTTGGACATATTTAATGAACACATTATATAAACTTATGGTCTATTATGGTGTAACTAATTATACACGTTGTATAGCTATTATACAAACGTGTATGGCCAATTATACAAAGCGTGCATAACCAATTATACAAGCGTGTAACACCGTACTCTAACTTAAAATACCTTCGCACTCAAGTTAGAGGTCAATCAGATTCTTTAACTTAAACATCTATCGCACTTAGATTTGTAGTCTTCATCTACTCCACCAGTGCCCAACCTGTGTACTACTGTCTCAAAACAAAGTGCCTAAAACATAACGTTTTAGACACTTTATCGAAAAGTGATTCCGTTGTTTCGAGACCCAAGACCCACAGC
>BNJU01000570.1_pt1 | contig 74470 bp, 106 predicted proteins | sample 8539281 | NCBI WGS metagenome assembly BNJU01 (sample SAMD00202456, study PRJDB9452) | human saliva metagenome | isolation source: human saliva | place: Japan
CGGATGAGGGATTTTTGATGTCACGATGCTGCATATTTGGATACTAAAATTTCTAATTATAATAAATAATTGAAGGAATTGATAAAATAAAATAGAATTATAACCTTGGGAGTGAGATGAAGATGAAAGCGTATTTTTGCGCATATTAGGCGCGATGGCTCGAAAAGAACAGACGATGGGGGCTCATCTTCTTCGTGTGGGCAACTTGATGAAAGAAGATGCGGCGAGGATCGGACCTCGTCGCTTGCTTATCTGATCGGCGTGCTGCATGATCTTGGGAAATGTTCGGAGGAGTTTGCGGACTATCTCGATTGGTGTCATAAGCATCCAGAGGACAATAGCCGCAAAGGGGACAGTAGATCACTCGTCAGCAGGCGGACAATTCTTGATGCAGCGCTATGGCAGAAGAGGAGATTCTGCCTTCTTTCACTGTACATATAGCAGCACTTGTCATTTTTCTCATCATATGGGGCTGATGAACTATCTGGGAGAGGACGGTGTATCGGATTTTCTGCGGCGCATGGAGAAGCAGAAGGTGCCGGAGGTTGACCTTTCCTATTATTTTACACATGTTCTCTCGGAGGCTGATATTGATAAACTGTTTGAGGAAGCGGTTTGTGAGTTCTCGGCTCTTGATGTAAAAATTATATCATACGCAGCGGAAGGGAGTGAGATGTACTATTTCGTCTGGGGTATGGTGCATAAGCTGCTCCTAAGCATGCTCGTTGATGCTGATCGGCTGGATAGTGCAGAATTCGAACTCGGGAAGCACAGGAACGTGTGGGATACATCAGCTGTTTGGAAGGATTTTTCCGACAAGCTGGAACAAAAATTGGCAGGGGTTACGCTTCCATCGGAGCCAAAGGCGAAGGAGATAGCGCATCTTCGTCAGAAGATCAGTGAGGACTGTCTAAAATCAGCGGAAGCATTACCGGGAATCTATCGCCTCTGCGTACCAACTGGTGGAGGAAAGACCCTTGCGAGTATGCGTTTTGCGCTGCAGCATGCCCAAATCTATCAGAAGAAGCGTATCATTGTCGTGATTCCTTATACCTCGATCATCGATCAGAACGTCAAGGAGATTCGTGATATCTTCCACATGGATGACGCGATCTTGGAACATCATTCCAATGTCATGACGGAGGACGATGGGGAAGATACGGAGCGTATGGATTTTCGACGCATCCTTACGGAGCGATGGGATGTTCCGGTTATCTTTACGACGCAGGTACAATTTCTCAATACATTATTTGCGGGAGATAATTCCTCACTCCGACGTCTGCGTGCCTTGGAGGACAGCATCGTTATCTTTGATGAGATTCAGACGTTGCCTGTACGCTGTACATATCCTTCAATGCAGCGATGAACTTTCTCAAGACATTTTCTCGTGTTACTGCTGTTCTATGCACGGCAACACAGCCGCCATTGGAACAGCTGAAATTTCCCATTGAGATAAGTAACCATGCCGATCTTACCAGTGATACGGCAGAAGTGTTTGAGGGGTTCCGACGTGTGCAGGTTGAGAACCATTGTGAGGATGGAGGCTCTTCCGTTGATGAGATCGCTGGTGAGATCGTACACGCTGCAGAGGAGATTGGTGATGTCCTTTGCATTGTGAACCTCACGGCACAGGCGAGGAGTCTATGCGAAGCAGTCTCTGAACGCACGCAGAGCTCAGAACGAGATATTCATGTTGTGCATCTCAGTACGAAAATGTGTCCTGCCCACCGTAGGGCGGTGCTGCGTACTGTACGGGAGGAGCTTGATGCTCGCCGGAAATATCCGGAACAGCGGCTGATTTGTATCAGCACGCAGCTCATTGAGGCGGGGGTTGATGTATCCTTTCCTGTGGTCTATCGTGCATTGGCAGGATTCTCCTCCATCGCGCAGGCGGCAGGGCGCTGCAACCGCCATGGAGAGATGGAGCGCGGGATCGTTCGCCTGTTTTCATTCGTCAATGAAAATATCAGCCGCTTGGTGGATATCCAGCAGGGGAAAAAGATCGCACTCGATATGCTCTATCATGCCGAAGCGGATACTGTTCTCTCACCGCATACGATGGAGCTTTACTTCCGTAAATTTTATCAAGGGTATACGGAAAGAGATATGCGTTTTCCCATGAAAACAACAAACACCATCTTCGATCTCCTATCGAGAAATGATGCAGGTTTTCAGCGTGCAGAGGAGAACGGTGACGATCCCTAATCTGTGGTTCTCCCATGCATTTCATGATGCGGGATATGCATTTGAAGTGATCGATTCATGTGTGAATCCGTCCTTGTCCCCTATGCTGGTGGAAAGTCGATGATTCTTGCATTTAACGATAGATATTTTGACAGAAAGAAAAATCGGTGATCAGATGAGAATGGCACAGCAATACATGGTCAATTTGTTCTCCATGAGCTCAAGAAGCTTTTCACTTGGAGCACTTCGTCAAACGGAGAGCGGAGGATGGCTCTGCGGAGGAATACTATAATGACACGTTTGGTGTTCAGATGGAAGAACAGAGTAATGAATGTTGCATGATTTAAGGATGTGGATGTATGAGAAATGCAATCGAGTTTCAAGTCTATGGAGGATGGCGCTTTTTCACCGATCCGATCACGAAGATCGGTGGTGAACGCCTCGTACTCTGTGCCGACCTATCAGGCTCTCAAAGGGATTACAGAAAGTATATACTGGAAACCCACGTTCTATTGGGTGGTCGATGAAGTGCGCGTTATGAACAGAATCGCCACACAGTCGCGCGGCGTCAAACCGTTGAAGTATAGCGGCGGTGGAAATGATCTTTCTATTTACACATACCTGAGTATGTCTCGCTATCAGGTGCGTGCACATTTTTGAGTTCAACCTGCACCGTAAGGAGCTTGCAGGAGACAGAGATGAGAATAAACATCACAATATCGCAAAGAGAATGGTGGAGCGCGGCGGACGACGCGATATTTTCCTTGGCACGCGGGAGTGTCAGGGCTATGTGGAGCCCGTGAACTATGGCGAGGGTACAGGATACTATGACAATGCTGGCGAGATGCCGCTTGGCACAATGTTCCATGGATTTAATTATGTTGATGAAACAGGCGGCGATATGCTGCAAGTTCGTCTTTGGCAGCCCGTGATGGACGGAGGCGGATTCGATTCCTACGACCTGAGGAGTGTACGTCGTGCGAGATATCCGAAGGGTTAAGAGCAAGCTATTTGACAAGAACAGTGTTACCTTTGCCGCGGAGGAAGATAAACTTCTGGGAGAGGAGGGGCGCTCATGAGTTGGATGGAACAGCTGGTACAGACGTATGATGAAAATGCACGCTTTGCCGGTAGGGATGGTATCGATGGGATGAAAGCTATGCTTCCTCCCGTTGGGCATATTATCCAAAATGCGCAGATCGAGTTGACGCTGAGTGCTGATGGAGAGCTGATTCGAGCAGAGGTAATCCCAAAGGAATGTCGAGCAACACTGATTCCGTGTACGCCGGACTCGGCATCGCGTACGTCGAGTCCTTCACCACATCCCTTGCATGATAACCTCTCCTACATCGCAAGAGACTACTATGACCATGTGAAGAAGCCACCGCGCGGAGAGACAATGCCCTATCTCTTGTATAAAAAACTCATTGGTTCTTGGGCAGCAATGGATGGAAATACAAAGGTGCAGGCTGTCTATCACTATATCAGTGTCCATGATGTCATTCACGACTTAATTGAGAAAAAAATACTATATGCGGACAATGCAGGAAAAATACTCGGAAAATGGGAGAATAAGGAGATCGAGAGACCACCCATATATAGTGTTGTTGCAGGAGATATTCTAAAATCGATGGTACGGTTTCGCGTTATTGTGGATGGAGATGATTGCCCCGAACTATGGAAGGATACAAGACTTCAGAAAGAATATCAACGCTTCTTGCATGAGAGGGGGGCAAGCGACGTAGAGAGACTCTGCTATGCAACAGGAAAAATATCTAACCCCAACGGACAAGCATGGAAAAGGGATTCGATTTCCGGGGGATGGAGCAAAGATTATCTCGTCTAACGACATGAGTGGATTTACTTTTCGTGGGCGATTTGTCGATGGGGATGAATGTCTCTCCATTGGTTACGAAACATCGCAGAAGGCTATGAATGCACTGATGTGGCTAACACGGAATCAAGGCTATGTGATCGATGGTCGTGTCTTCCTCGCTTGGGGACGTTGTGGGCAAATGCCGCCGCCTGTATTTGACGATACAGCACGTCTGACACGCAGGCGACGCTCTACAGAAGAGGCGCGCCCCTCGTCTCTCAAAGGTTGGGCTGAATCGCTGACAAAGGCACTTGAGGGGTATCGGCACGAGTTCAAGCAAGCAGAGATGAGCCAAGTCAATGTCATGATTCTCGATGCTGCGACGAAGGGGAGGCTTTCCATCTGTTACTACAGCGAGATGGCGGGGGAGGATTTCATCGAGCGGATCGAACGCTGGCACAGTCTTGGACGTTGGCGTCAACATGGCTATGACAGTGAAAAAGACGAGTCGTTTGTTTATTTCGGTGTACCGACTCCGAAGCGGCTTGTCGAAGCCTGTCACGGGGAGAATGTCGGCGACAGCCAGATGAAACTTGAACTGGAGCGTATATTCTATGCCATTCTTCAGGGAAATCCACTGCCTGTGGATATGGAATGCATGGTGATGGGACGTCAGTAAAGAGGGCTGCCTGTGATAATTACTACGATTGGCGAAGACAAATTTTAGAGCCGGCGTGCTCCATCATCGTTCGTCGGCTCAATCAAACGAAGGAGGAATACATCGTAGCACTTGATGAAACGAAGGATGACCGATCATATCTGTTTGGCAGGTTGATTGCTGTAGCAGATCAGATGGAGCGGGCAACATTCTCAGCAGAGGAAAAGGGGAACCGTACAACGAATGCTATGCGCTATATGGAGATTTTCTCCTCCTGTCCTGCATCTACATGGAGGACGCTTCAAAAAGAAACTGCTTCCATATCAGCAAAAAGAGAGAAATGTATGGAGGAAAGGAGCGTAAATTAATTAGTCGGATTGGCAGTATGTTCAATGAGGAAGATTTTTTCCTCGAATCGTCCGTTAGATGGGAAGTTTTTACTCGGCTACTACTGTCAGCAGTATGCAATGGAATTGGAACGGGAAGAAAACCGTAAGAAAAAAAGAAGCAATGAAAGAGGAGGACGCATGATGGCTGCATTGACAAAGAAAAATTGATTTTTGTTGGATTTATCATGGTGGAGCGCTCGAACCCGAATGGTGATCCGCTGAATGAAATCAGCCGCGCACAGATTATAACGGCTATGGAGAGATTTCTGATGTATGTCTTAAGCGGAAAGTGCGCAATCGTTTGCAGGATGTAGGAGAAAAGATTCTTGTCCAGTCGAATGAACGAGTTGATGATGGCTGCGACAGTATTCGCTCACGTGTTGAGGCAAATCCCGCGATGGAAAAACCATTAAAAATGAAGGATAAGGAGCAGGGGCGTACACGAATCTTTGCAGAAGAGGCATGTAAAGCATGGATAGATGTTCGTTCGTTCGGTCAGGTGTTTGCGCTCAAAGAGGCGAAAAAGCAGGGCGTCGATTCCGTCTCAGTTGGTGTACGCGGTCCCGTATCGATTCATACGGCAGTCAGTCTAGACCCTGTGACTATCACGAGTGTACAAATCACGAAGAGTGTCAACAATGAGCCGGGCGACAAGAAAGGCTCTGATACGATGGGCATGAAGCATCGCGTAGACTTTGGTGTGTACAAATTCCAGGGTAGCATCAATGTTCAGCTAGTGGAAAAGACGGGCTTCAGCGACGAAGATGCTGCGAAAATCAAGGAAGCTCTCTGTACAATCTTTGAGAATGATGCCTCGTCCGCACGCCCTGAGGGTAGTATGGAGATGAGCCGTTTCTATTGGGTTGAACATTCCAACAAGACTGGCTGTGCACCGAGTGCGAAGATCCATCGCAGCGTTTCTGCGCAGAAAAAGGATGGGGTAGAGACACCATCGCATTTGGATGATTACATCATCGACGACAGTGCGCTCTACGCTATTGACGGCATTCGTATTGAGAAATATGTTGAGGGAAGCTTGGTCGAGTAATATGAGTTATGCTGAGGAAGAGTATCTGATGCTCTCGGAGATTCAGCATTATGTCTTTTGTCCTCGTCAATGGGGGCTGATTCATCTCGAGCAGCATTGGCAGGAAAATATTCTGACCGTCGAGGGAAATGCCCTGCACGAAAGGGCGCACGATGAGAACATCAAGGAGAAGCGCGGAAATAAAATTATCGTACGTGGAATGCGTGTAGCATCCCCGCGCATTGGAATTTCTGGCGTCTGCGATGTTGTCGAATTCCACGCGGATCCCGCGGGAGTATCTATTCCCTCCTATCAGGGTAGTTATCGCGTCGTCCCAATAGAGTATAAGCGAGGAAGGCCCAAGGAGGGGGACGAGGATGTACTCCAACTGACACTGCAGGCACTCTGTCTTGAGGATATGCTCATGACAGACATTCCTTTCGGATATTTGTATTATGGGGAGATTCGACGTCGGGTTAAGGTTACATTTTCCGATGAGCTAAAGGATCAGATCCCAATTCTGGTGCAAGAAATGAGGCAATATATTCGGAGCGGCCATACCCCGCGTGTAAAGAGGCGAAAAGGCTGTACGAACTGCTCTCTGAACAATGTCTGTGTACCAAAGCTGAATCGTCTCGGATCTGCGAAGAATTATCTTGAGAGGAGGCTGGCAGAAGGATGAAGCCTCTTTTGAATACGCTTTTTATCAATCAAGATGAAGCATATCTTGCGTTGGATGGCGGGAATGTCGTGGTCTTGCGTGATGATCGTGAACTGGCCCGATTTCCACTGCATAATTTTGAGCAGATTACAACCTTTGGCTATACAGGAGCAAGTCCTGCCCTCATGCGGAAATGTGCGGAGGATAATATTGCCATGACCTTTATGAGTCCGGAGGGGAGATTTCAGGCTCGCGTGATCGGCAAAATGAATGGCAACGTACTTCTGCGCAGGGAACAGTATCGGAGAGCAGATGATGCATCTTCCAGCCTCGCCATTGCGAAGAGCTTTATCCTCGGTAAGATTTATAATGCCCGTTGGATAGTTGAGCGAACACGCAGAGACTATGTCATGCGAATTGATGCGGAGAAATTCCAGACAGTCAGTGATTTTCTTCAAATCTCTTGCCATGAGGCAATGTGTACATCTGACCTGGAGGAACTTCGCGGGATCGAGGGAAAGGCTGCCGTCAGCTATTTCTCTGTGTTCGATGATATGATTCTCAAACAGAAGGAGGACTTTTTTTCACTGAGCGTAACCGCAGACCACCGCTCGACAACATGAACTGCCTCCTCTCATTTCTCTATGCGCTCTTGATGAATGATATGGGGGCGGCGCTTGAAGGAGTAGGATTGGACTCCTATGTCGGTTTCCTCCACCGAGATCGTCCTGGCAGACAGTCACTCGCACTGGATCTCATGGAGGAACTGCGTCCAATGGCGGATCGCACCGCATTTTCCATGGTCAATACAAAAAAGATCAGCGGCAAGGACTTTCGGTTAGAAGAAGGGGGTGCTGTATATCTGACCGATGATGGGCGAAAAAAGATTTTAGAAGCATGGCATTCGCACAAAGAGGGGATGATCACACATCCTTTTCTCGAGGAAAAAATCAAATGGGGAGCTTGTACCTCATGTGCAGGCAACACTGCTTGCTCGTCACCTGCGCGGTGACCTTGATGCCTATCCGCCGTTTCTGTGGAAGTAGGGACTTGCAATGTACGTTTTAATCACCTATGATATTCGTACTGTTGATGCTGATGGGCGTAGAAGGTTGCGGCAGGTCGCCCGCAAATGCAGAGCCTATGGACAGCGTGTGCAGAACTCTGTCTTCGAATGTAAGGTCGACCCGACCCAGTGTAAGCAGCTGGAACTGGCGTTGCTTGATATCATTGATCTGCAGGAAGACAGCCTTCGGTTTTACTACCTTGGTAAAGACAAAGGTCCGAAAGTGACGCATTATGGCGTGAAAAGAATCCTACGATTTGGAAGCAGCTATTATCATCTGAGCATTTTGCATGAGTGCGAAGGTGGAGTGAACAGAAAATGATATAAAAAAACCTAGGTGCTAGCAGCACACGATAGGAGCGTGTGCTGCTCAGACATCGAGAAAATCATATTTGTGGCGAGTAATACCCATAAATATGTGGCAAAAGAGGGAAGTCGTAACTTCTTTTGCTGTCGCGCCCGCATGGGGCGCGTGGATTGAAAACTATAACTTAATGTGTACACAAGGGTGTACAAAAGTCGCGCCCCGCATGGGGCGCGTGGATTGAAACGTTACAAGTGGCATTGAAGCAGAAATAGTAGCAGGTCGCGCCCCGCATGGGGCGCGTGGATTGAAACCTTCGTGTTTTGGAGACGATCTGCGTTGCGTTCATGTCGCGCCCCGCATGGGGCGCGTGGATTGAAAACTCCCGCCATAATGTCAATGCCTTTTTGAGATTTGTCGCGCCCCGCATGGGGCCGTGGATTGAAAACTCCCTTGGAGATCGTGAATATAGCTATCGCGAGGTCGCGCCCGCATGGGGGCGCGTGGATTGAAACATGAGATGCAAGGAATCATCCGCAACGGATACCAGTCGCGCCCCGCATGGGGCGCGTGGATTGAAAACAATCATGTCATATGTCTCCATTGACGCGGGAACGCTGTCGCGCCCCGCATGGGGCGCGTGGATTGAAAACCGCATAGAGGAAGTCTAAGTCCCAGCGTAGCCAGTCGCGCCCCGCATGGGGCGCGTGGATTGAAAACTTGCGCGGAATGGTGGGGATAGGGAGGAGGTGGTCGCGCCCCGCATGGGCGCGTGGATTGAAACCGCATAGAGGAAGTCCAAGTCTTTTCTTAGCCATGTCGCGCCCCGCATGGGGCGCGTGGATTGGAAACATTTCGTCAAATCAAGAAGGACTCCGCCGCGCTGTCGCGCCCCGCATGGGGCGCGTGGATTGAAACCCCTATATCAATCCGCGAACGCATAGAGCTAGGGCGTCGCGCCCGCATGGGGGCGCGTGGATTGAAAACACTTAATAGCTAGTGATGGAATTGAGCTATGGGTCGCGCCCGCATGGGGCGCGTGGATTGAAAACCCTGATAGTCATGAACTACGTCAATAATCACGGGGTCGCGCCCGCATGCGGGGCGCGTGGATTGAAAACGATGAGACCTATCCTGCCTATACATGGCTAGCGGGTCGCGCCCCGCATGGGGCGCGTGGATTGAAAACCCATTTCAGAGAGAGCACGCGCAAGCACTTCTTGTCGCGCCCCGCATGGGGCGCGTGGATTGAAACTTGATGCGTCGCGTGGACTCAGTAAGGAATCCATCGTCGCGCCCCGCATGGGGCGCGTGGATTGAAAACACTTGACTCGCCATTCGGCGCGGCGGCATCGGTCGCGCCCCGCATGGGCGCGTGGATTGAAACTGAAACGTGAGATTGACGTATCAGACAGGGCACAGTCGCGCCCCGCATGGGGCGCGTGGATTGAAAACCGAAAATTTAATACACTATAAAACCCTCCGAAGTCGCGCCCCGCATGGGGCGCGTGGATTGAAAACTTCGTCCATTGCGAACACCGTACCGATGAAGGACGTCGCGCCCCGCATGGGGCGCGTGGATTGAAACATGCGGTAGGTATCAGAGTACCCTAACCGCCGTTGTCGCGCCCGCATGCGGGCGCGTGGATTGAAAACACAGGTCAAGAAATGGTCGGTATAGATATCCGCGGTCGCGCCCCGCATGGGGCGCGTGGATTGAAACACTATCTCAATCAGGCGCGGCGAACATTCATCACAGTCGCGCCCCGCATGGGGCGCGTGGATTGAAAACAGTAGAATAGAGATAATCAAAGATGGCAAAAGCCGTCGCGCCCCGCATGGGGCGCGTGGATTGAAAACGGCAAGGCAGTTGACTTCAAGGCACTTCCCAAAGTCGCGCCCCGCATGGGGCGCGTGGATTGAAACACTATCTCAATCAGGCGCGGTGAACATTCGGCACGTCGCGCCCCGCATGAGGGCGCGTGGATTGAAAACGTTATCCTTGCGAACGTCGGCAAAGATGGAAATAGTCGCGCCCCGCATGGGGCGCGTGGATTGAAAACTCCATGTCGTGAAAATCAGTCTTAGAACTGAAGTCGCGCCCCGCATGGGGCGCGTGGATTGAAAACTCCAGCCACGATGCGAGATAGTCCCGCAGCTTCGTCGCGCCCCGCATGGGGCGCGTGGATTGAAACTCCTTTGCATCATGAATAAACCCTACAAAATCGTCGCGCCCCGCATGGGGCGTGGATTGAAACACAACGTTCTGCATCAACGGCGGCAGTATCAAAGTCGCGCCCGCATGGGCGCGTGGATTGAAAACCTTTTCTTTTTTTGCCGCTATCGCTGAAAGCCGGCAGTCGCGCCCGCATGGGGCGCGTGGATTGAAAACCTTTTCTTTTGCCGCTATCGCTGAAAGCCGGCAGTCGCGCCCCGCATGGGGCGCGTGGATTGAAACACGTGGAACATAGAAGGAGAATGCAAAATGAGAGGTCGCGCCCGCATGGGGCGCGTGGATTGAAACGATATCATCGAACATATCGCCGACGCCATAAATGTCGCGCCCCGCATGGGCGCGTGGATTGAAAACTCACTTTACCATACTAAAGTCAGTAGATGAAGTCGCGCCCGCATGGGGCGCGTGGATTGAAAACTTCGTCCATTGCGAACACCGTACCGATGAGGACGTCGCGCCCCGCATGGGGCGCGTGGATTGAAAACATGCGGTAGGTATCAGAGTACCCTAACCGCCGTTGTCGCGCCCCGCATGGGGCGCGTGGATTGAAAACCTGAAAGGACTGATAGGGACATAGTGACGGTAGTGTCGCGCCCCGCATGGGGCGCGTGGATTGAAACCGATATCAAAATGGCACTCATTAACGGCGCGATCGGTCGCGCCCCGCATGGGGCGCGTGGATTGAAAACTGCCACTCCTCATCGATCTCTGCAAGGAGCCGCTGTCGCGCCCCGCATGGGCGCGTGGATTGAAACTGTCCAGTAGTCTGTTGCTCTCGATGCTGCCGAGTCGCGCCCCGCATGGGGCGCGTGGATTGAAACATCGTCCTCGTCGATGAGGGGAAAGCCATACGTCGCGCCCCGCATGGGGCGCGTGGATTGAAAACTCCCCGAAGGCGTGCGCACCAATCGTCCAGTGCGGTCGCGCCCGCATGGGGCGCGTGGATTGAAACCCCAGCGGAGCTCGTAGACAGGGATGTACCCATCGTCGCGCCCCGCATGGGGCGCGTGGATTGAAACAGACAAAGAGCAAGTACCTGCTGCTTGACAGTCGTCGCGCCCCGCATGGGGCGCGTGGATGAAACATCTTCGTGACGCTCACTATTGAGAACGTCCGCGGTCGCGCCCCGCATGGGGCGCGTGGATTGAAAACGGCTATTACTCAGAGGACGGCGGCTGTATCTCCTGTCGCGCCCCGCATGAGGGCGCGTGGATTGAAACTTTGTCGCATCTGAGACTGACTATCATCGTCCGGTCGCGCCCCGCATGGGAGCGCGGATTGAAAACCAGAAGCAGAAGACGCAGGACGACGATCCAGATGGTCGCGCCCGCATGGGGCGCGTGGATTGAAAACAATTTTTGTGCATAAAAACGCTCTATCCCTTGTGTCGCGCCCCGCATGGGGCGCGTGGATTGAAAACCCTAGCGCATACGCAAAAACACCCTAGCAAACAGCATGTCGCGCCCCGCATGAGCGCGTGGATTGAAAACTAGGCTCGTCCCTAGGGTCACTAATCCATGACCTGTCGCGCCCCGCATGGGGCGCGTGGATTGAAACCCGAAACGACCTCTCTGGTATCGGTATACTGAGGTCGCGCCCCGCATGGGGCGCGTGGATTGAAACGTGAGAGCAGGTCAAGATAGATTTCCGCTTTCCCGCGTCGCGCCCCGCATGAGGGCGCGTGGATTGAAACCCTGTTACATCGGTAGAGGAGACGGCGGAGGGCGTGTCGCGCCCCGCATGGGGCGCGTGGATTGAAACAATAATAGGCTTATAACTGAAGTCAACCCTAAAAGGTCGCGCCCGCATGGGGCGCGTGGATTGAAAACCCTCGAGTTCGGCGAGAATTTCACCTCGAGCCATGTCGCGCCCCGCATGGGGCGCGTGGATTGAAAACTTTATCCGCTATCGCTAAAAGCCGGCAGCCCTAGGTCGCGCCCCGCATGAGGGCGCGTGGATTGAAAACATTGGCGAGGCAGTCAGGACATAATCCGAAATGTCGCGCCCCGCATGGGGCGCGTGGATTGAAAACAGTCGCTAGGGCGACGACACCGCGCCGCCCGGGTCGCGCCCGCACGGGGCGCGTGGATTGAAACACTAACAGCATAACGATGGTAAAACTGACGGAGTCGCGCCCCGCACGGGCGCGTGGATTGAAACATTAGGTAATAGTCTAAAAGGGTTTTTAGAGCGTCGCGCCCCGCACGGGGCGCGTGGATTGAAAACGATCTCAGACGAGAGAGGTATATCGGGCATGTCGTCGCGCCCCGCACGGTGCGTGGATTGAAACGTCTGGGCAGCAGCGCAAGGGAGACACAAAAGATGTCGCGCCCGCACGGGGCGCGTGGATTGAAACAGTCCTCCTCTACGAGCTCGTATCCACACCCATCGTCGCGCCCGCACGGGCGCGTGGATTGAAACATTAGGTAATAGTCTAAAAGGGTTTTTAGAGCGTCGCGCCCCGCACGGGGCCGCGTGGATTGAAAACAGTCCTCATCAACGATCTCGTAACCGCGCTCGTGTCGCGCCCCGCACGGGGCGCGTGGATTGAAACGTCAATGGATAGAAGCCTATATAGCAGAACACGAGTCGCGCCCCGCACGGGGCGCGTGGATTGAAAACCCCATCATTGTCTTAGACTTACAACGATTTTCGTCGCGCCCGCACGGGGCGCGTGGATGAAAACATTATATAGGAGATTCAAAAATGGACTGGCAGGGGTCGCGCCCCGCACGGGGCGCGTGGATTGAAAACGGTATCGGCGTTGTGCGGCACAGTCCCCGATGGGGTCGCGCCCGCACGGGGCGCGTGGATTGAAACAAGCCCTCCAATCTAGGGTGGTAGGTATATCACTAGTCGCGCCTCGCACGGGCGCGTGGATTGAAAACCAGTGGGTTTTCGCCGCGCATATCACAGGCGATAGTTGCGCCCCGCACGGGCGCGTGGATTGAAACCGTGACTCATCCACGCACGTGCCAGCTGCATAAAGTCGCGCCCCGCACGGGCGCGTGGATTGAAACATGGCGATTGCCTCCGAGAGGCGGATGAAGTCGGGTTGCGCCCTCGCACGGGGCGCGTGGATTGAAACAGATGTATTTATGGCTTGCCTTTTTGTGATCTCCGTCGCGCCCCGCACGGGGCTGCGTGGATTGAAAACCCGCCGTATGTTATAACACGGTATAACAACAGGGTCGCGCTCGCACGGGGCGCGTGGATTGAAACTCGTGGTAGGAGAAAGCCCGCGTTGCGCCCTCCGTCGCGCTCCCCGCACGGGGCGCGTGGATTGAAACCCGCCGAACGCGCCCTTCTTTCGTTTGTCTCTGGGTCGCGCCTCGCACGGGGCGCGTGGATTGAAAACGCTTATATCTGTGGCGTCAAATTTGAAAAATCTGTCGCGCCCCGCACGGGCGCGTGGATTGAAAACTCTGCTCGTCCGTCATCTCAGCACGCTCCTCTCAGTCGCGCCCCGCACGGGGCGCGTGGATTGAAAACGTTGAACGAACGAAAAAGCCCTAGAACGCCTTTGCGTCGCGTCCCCGCACGGGGCGCGTGGATTGAAAACCTGCAAGGGCGACTCGCCGAGCATATCGAGGCGTCGCGCCCTCGCACGGGCGCGTGGATTGAAACAGAAAAATTTATACCAATAGAAAACCCCTCCAGTAGTCGCGCCCGCACGGGGCGCGTGGATTGAAAACACGTGAAACAAGGAGGAATTGAAATGAAAGTACGTCGCGCCCCGCACGGGCGCGTGGATTGAAAACCCCAATGCGGCGGAGGCGAAAGCCTACATCGTTGTCGCGCCCGCACGAGGGCGCGTGGATTGAAACATGGTGTACCTCCTACCCCGTCGGGGCTGTCTCGTCGCGCCCGCACGGGCGCGTGGATTGAAACTCCGCGTCCGTGAAGGGCTTGTGTATCTCCACAGTCGCGCCCCGCACGGGCGCGTGGATTGAAAACGGGTGTTCTGATAGACGTTTGCAAACACTTTAGGGTCGCGCCCGCACGGGGCGCGTGGATTGGAAAACGCTGGTAAAGCGCGCGGTAGAGCATCTCTATGAGTCGCGCCCGCACGGGGCGCGTGGATTGAAACGCCTCTGTGCCTGACCTCATGGCGAGACATCCGCGGTCGCGCCCCGCACGGGGCGCGTGGATTGAAACATCGTCTGGGTCGTCGCTCATCGCCGCTGCGCCGGTCGCGCCCGCACGGGGCGCGTGGATTGAAACTTGTACCACGTCTGCCATGTGGTCACACGCTGCAGTCGCGCCCGCACGGGGCGCGTGGATTGAAAACTGAAGCCACCCTGCAAGCGATCTCATCGCAGCTGTCGCGTCCCCGCACGGGGCGCGTGGATTGAAAACAGAGCAGAACGAAAAAAAGAAGTGGTTAGCGTTGTCGCGCCCCGCACGGGGCGCGTGGATTGAAAACGCTCTCCTAAAAAGTGGAATTGAACTAATTCCTAGTCGCGCCCCGCACGGGCGCGTGGATTGAAAACGATCTGCCGGATGAAATGAACCTCTACGGCGACGTCGCGCCCCGCACGGGGCGCGTGGATTGAAACGGTGCTAAAATGCTATTGTGGGTAGTTTGAGAGTCGCGCCCGCACGGGGCGCGTGGATTGAAACGTCAAGCAGCACGATGCGGTAACGCCGCTCTTCGTCGCGCCCCGCACGGGGCGCGTGGATTGAAACACTCGTTCCGCCATACGCACGCGACACTCCTGGTCGCGCCCGCACGGGGCGCGTGGATTGAAAACGCGAAGGATCGCATCGGCGATACGATGAAGCTGGTCGCGCCCGCACGGGGCGCGTGGATTGAAAACGAGTCCGCCCCCAGTTGAGGGCAATGGCAAACAGTCGCGCCCCGCACGGGCGCGTGGATTGAAAACGAAGCAGCTCCCCGGAGCGTCCGCCCCTGCTGGTCGCGCCCCGCACGGGCGCGTGGATTGAAAACGCTGAGAGAACGGCAGGCTGGTACTCTTGCTTTTGTCGCGCCCCGCACGGGGCGCGTGGATTGAAAACCCTCGGGCTATGACGCGTACAACAAGGACAGCATGTCGCGCTCGCACGGGGCGCGTGGATTGAAAACGTCCTTGTGTCTTTTGTGACCTTCAACGCTATGGGTCGCGCCCCGCACGGGCGCGTGGATTGAAAACATCGACGAGCGCGGATATACGCTCGTAGAGAGGTCGCGCCCCGCACGGGCGCGTGGATTGAAAACCCATACATCTCGATTTTTGTCGAGTGGTGTGAGGCGTCGCGCCCCGCACGGGGCGCGTGGATTGAAAACCCCAGTACGCATCAGGGCTGATCTCAGAGCGGTGTCGCGCCCCGCACGGGGCGCGTGGATTGAAAACCTTCTGCGCCGCCCGGTATTCCGCGCGCACAGGTCGCGCCCGCACGGGGCGCGTGGATTGAAACGATGGGTTGTACTGCGCCCTTGTAGTGCTCGTCAGTCGCGCCCCGCATGGGGCGCGTGGATTGAAAACCCCTAGTGCGCCTTACAAGAAAAACCGTATCCAATGTCGCGCCCCGCACGGGGCGCGTGGATTGAAACGTCAAGCGGGGGACAATTACACTGCAGGGATGTAGTCGCGCCCGCACGGGCGCGTGGATTGAAACCGATGAATCGCCGTCCCTCCTGCACGCAGGCAACGTCGCGCCCGCACGGGCGCGTGGATTGAAAACTATTGGAATGCTGAAAGCGTTAGCTAAATTGAGAAGTCGCGCCCGCACGGGGCGCGTGGATTGAAACTATGAACGACAAGAACTACGGCATCAGCCTTCGGCTGTCGCGCCCCGCACGGGGCGCGTGGATTGAAAACAACGCGGTGCTTTGAATCGTACTACGGCGGGAAGTGTCGCGCCCCGCACGGGGCGCGTGGATTGAAACACGCCGGTGTACTGCATCAAATCAGCGGAGAAAATGTCGCGCCCGCACGGGGCGCGTGGATTGAAACTACGTACAATGACGCGCCCGTCGGCATGGACGGTCGCGCCTCGCACGGGGTGTGTGATACGCATGCTAGAACGCACGAAATATGGGCTTTGGCGCGCCTGTGATAAGCTGCACTTGGTCGAGGATCCGCGACCAGAATATCTTTCGTGCCTTTTTGCAAAGATGTTGATACCGTTTTACGCAATCTCCTGCGGCGACCGTCTCAAGATAGGCAATACTCACATCGGGACGAGGACGCAGCGCGGCGATCTGCACATCCAGATCGGCATGCTGCACGTCAAATTCACTGCGGTCAATCAGTCCCTCACATAGAGCTCTTTGAGACGCACTTGCTTAGTCAGCAAATCGGCGACGGTTACACCGGACTTCGCCCTGTCACTCTCTCAGGGTGAACAAGGTGGAGCGTGCGATGCCGAGGCTTATGGCGATTTCAACCTTAGGGACACCAAGGCGTAACTGCACCTAAATCTACCAGTGCTGAAAGCTATTTAGATGTTTGAACGTACGATGTTTTTTGGTAGAATGTGTTTGGGACATGTAGAACCTCCTGGTGGTGATTTGGCAAAAGATCTTTTTACCAGATTGATTCTGTATGTTCTACTTTCTATGTGTCCGATTTTATTTTACAATGAACCAGAAGCTATTCATCAATAGATGTGATGAAAATCCTTTTGGAGGATGGATGGGTAGAGATCAACTGCGTAGGAGATCATCACCAGTTCAAGCATCCAACAAAGAAAGGTAAGGTCACACTCAGACATCCGGTCAAAGACCTTGGTGTTCGTGACCTAAAAAGTATCGAGAAACAGTCGGGGCTTAAATTCTAAGCCCCGCCCCATGTGAGAGATAGATAGCCGACGATGAAGAGAAGGGGGATCGTATGCTGCCGAATTACTATCGCTATACGGCGATTTTTACCTATGAGGAAGACGGAGTTCATGTTGTATTCCCTGACCTGCCCGGCTGTGTTACGTTTGGCAAGGACGAGGAGAAAGCCGCCCGTATGGCACGGGAGGTGCTTGCCCTCCACCTTTACGGGATGGAGGAGGACGGCGAGGAGATTCCACAGCCGTCATCGTTGCGGGCTCTGGCAGAGCAGGAGAATCTTGAGAGCAACGAAGTCTTTATGCTGGTAGAAGCATTCATGCCATCGTTCCGTGAGAAGCAGAGAACGCGTTCGTCAAGAAAACGTTGTCGATTCCGTACTGGATGAATACAGAGGCGGAGCGCATCGGTGTGAACTTCTCACAGACGCTGCATAATGCGCTTGAGGAGAAGATTGCACTGGCGAAGTAGAGAAAACAGAACAGAACAAAAGTGACCTGACCCCCAAAAGTTAGACTTAGAGAAACTAACTTTTGGGGGTATTGTAATGCAAAATACAGTACAGAATACAAACTGAAGATTGTAAGGGAATACCTTGCAGGACAAGGAGGATACAGAGCCTTATCCAAACGGCACGGGATTACGAAATCTCAAATCGAACATTGTGTAAAAGCATATCAAGCATTTGGAGAAGATGGTCTGAGACGCTCCCGCGCACAGCAAACCTACACTTTTGAATTTAAGTGTTCTGCGGTAGAATGTTATTTGTCAACAGAGGCATCCTATCAGGAGATAGCCATCGCGCTTGGTCTGAACAATCCGACTCTGCTCGTCCGCTGGACAAAGGAATATCGCGGCGGCGTGGATGCCCTCCGCACCAAGCCGAAAGGAAGAGCACTCACCATGCCGAAACAACGAAAAGAGCGGCTGCAAGATTCCCCACAAGACGAGACTGCGCAGCAGCTGAAGGCTCTGCAAGACGAAAAATCTGAGACTGCGCATCGAGATCGCCTATTTAAAAAGAGCTCAGGAGGCTGCGTCTGCAGGAAAAGATGGAGCAAAAAGGCAAGGATCGTCCACAGCCTCCGAGGAGAATTTCAGCTGAAAGACATCCTTGCCGTCACAGGGGTTCCCAAATCGACCTATATGTACTGGCTGCAGGGCGACAATGGGAAGTCCGTCGCCCATAAGCTGTATCTCGATCCATATATGGATCTGTTTAACAGCGAGATTGTCAGCTTCCATATAGGACAGACACCGTCTGCCGCGGGGATTCAGAGTGCATTGAACGAAGCATTTCGTGTGACATCGGATTGTTCTTATCGGCGCACCTTCCACTCCGATCAGGGGTGGGCATATCAGATGAAGTCGTACACGAAGCGGCTGAAGGAGGAGAAAATCTTTCAGAGCATGTCACGCAAAGGGAACTGTCTGGACAACAGTGTGATGGAAAACTTCTTTGGACTCTTAAAGCAAGAGATTTACTATGGGCGCATCTACCATAGCTACGAGGAGCTTAAGACGGCGATCGAGGAATATATCGTCTACTATAACGAGCATCGTATCAAAAAGTCTCTTGGTTGGCTCAGTCCTGCTCAGTATCGTCGCAAACATCTCGCCACATAGAAAAAGCGCAGGATTTGCTTTCCTACGCTTTCAGGTCTAACTTTTTGGGGTCACTGCACATCCCTGAGGCGGATGTTGACCGCATCCTAAAGAAACCGTGGGTATCCGATGGATTGAACTTTTCCGACCGCATCTGGCGCGACAAAGAACGCCTGCTGAACACCCTACAAGGGGAGCTGACGCGCGGACTGATACGCGGCGAGCCATACGGCAAGATTGCACAGCGGATCGCGGGGTGCATGGGTGTCGCCCGCAGCGCGGCGGCGCGGCTTGTGGAAACGGAGGCGGCGTTTTTCTCCTCGCGGGGGCAGCTGGACGCATTCCGCGACCTCGGCGTGGAGCAGTACGAGTTTGTCGCAACGCTCGACAGCAGGACATCGGAGACGTGCCGCGAGATGGACGGCAAGGTGCTTCCTCTGTCGGAGTTCAAGCCCGGCATCACCGCCCCGCCGCTCCACTGTCACTGCCGATCAACCACCTGCCCGTACTTCGATGATGAGTTTACGGAGGGAGAGACACGGGCGGCGCGTGATCCAGAGACGGGGAAGACCGTGCAGGTGGATAGTAGGCTGACGTATGAAAATTGGAAGAACATTTTTGTTGACAAGACGCAGACGCTTGACGAGTGGAAAGAAAATGTCGCTTCACAGGCGACAAATGCGCCCGGTACATTGAATGCGGCGGCTCAAAATGGTACAATAAACGTAGAGCAGGAACTTCGGGCGAATGCGACGAAGCTACAAGCAACCATGTCGGGTGAAGATTATGATGAATACATAGACCTACTGAAAGATAACGATAAAATCGCTCCGCTCTACAAACACTATGCGGACAGCATCACAACGGTTAGAAGGGCAAATAAAGACGGGTACTACGAGCATCAAACGAGTACTCTTGAGTGGAGCTATCCAGAGGCTAGGGATATTGCAGCTGGTATGCACAAGTATCACACATTGTCGCACGAATACGGGCATCTTTTTGATTGGAGTTTGCCCACATCGAAGCTGACGTTTAAGGAACTAGATGCTGTGAATGCTGGTGTGCTGAAGATTTCTGATTATCGGGTTAGTTTCTGTGATGAATTCTTGGCGGCGATGCGCGCTGACAAAGTGTACTTGCGAAAGATTGTAACGTCTGCGGTAAAGGCAGAGTTTCGAGCGAATGCTGCGAGTGCTGGTGTGCAGGATGCAGTTGATGGCCTTTTTGTCAAGGGGAGAATTGGATGGGGGCATGGAGAGGGCTACTATAACCATTACTACAACCACATAAAAAAGTGGAAGTACGAAAAACTTTTGAAGCAAGTCTATGACTCGCTGGGATTTGATGTAAGCAGTCAAGCCAAAGTTAAGGCGCAGTGCAGAGTTTATCTAGCCGCAAGTGAGGCATGGGCGAATATTACCGCTGCGGTGACTTGCGGCGGCGAAGAGTTGGAGTATACCAAGAAATATTTGCCGAATAGTTATCGGGTGTTTATGGAGATTTTGGAGAAGGTGACACCATGAGCAAACGTAAGGTAATGACCTATGAAGAACTTGTAAAAGAGTACGGCGAGGAAAACGTGTTGCCAGACTTTAGGCTTGAGCCGGAAACAGAGATTGATCGGGCGCTAGACGCATATTATGATCATTTCGGGGAGTGCTTTCGTCGATTCCCTTACGCTGGGGCCGCACTGACGAAGAAGTGATCGAGATGATCGATCAATGTCTTGCCGAAGACAAAGACGTGTATGAAATGGGGATTCTTCCAGAGCCATCTGCTGATCTTGCCTACTGAGGCGCGTAGACAATCAAACATAAAAGCACTCTGCTTTCGCAGAGTGCTTTTTGCTTGACAGAAAGGAGGCGTATTCATGGAGCGCATTATCAAAAGAATTCCATGCTCTCATGGTGTTCTCTATGCGCTGGCACATACGAATCGCTATGTGCTGGCAGAATGTGACGCTATTCTTGAAATCACGGAGGAGATCGAACACATCCCTGTACTCGGGAAAGGACGCGTGGTGCGAGGGCGTTATATCACGCTGCTCATCACAGCGCACCACAAGCCGAACAGTGCGATTGACCCGCGCCGCATTGACAGCATAGGCTTCAAGGGCGAGTATCTGCGCAGCGATGGGAAAAGCGAAACGCTTGAGTTTAGCCGCTGCCTGCTCGTCTCGGACTTGGATTTGACCGCAGCGGGCGAATGCAGGTTTGAGGTGCAATGCTCGGATGCACTGCTTGACAGGCTGCGCGGCGCATAGGAGGTGACCGAATGAGCAAAGACGATTATCACGTTCTCGCTTATCAGCTGCTCTTTTACCTTTACGATTGCCTCAGGCACGGCGAAGTGCCCGACGCCGATCAAGTCCTCTGGAACGATGCGCACGCTGCCGTAAAGGTGAATGAGCGGTATTGGAACTATGTACTGCGGCATCTGTCCGATGCGGGCTGTATCGAAGGAGTTTCCTTCCTTTCCATTCTCGGACGTACGGATCCGCAGCCGCGCATTGATGGTGCGGTCAATATTACACCGAAGGGCATTGACTATCTCGACGAGAACAGCAACATGAAGAAATCCTATCGATTCTTGAAGGGGATCAAGGATATTATTCCCGGCGCATAAAGCACTTACGAATCATCGTAAGTGCTTTTCTTATGCCCATTTTAAATTGGGAGAGATGACGTTATCGTGCAAGTATTAAAATACAAAAAGAAGGAGTGAACCCATCCCTCCGCCAATACGGGCAGAGGGTCGTGCTCACTCCTGTTACTTGTATTATACAATAGTCTAATTCGAAAATCAATAGGGAGTAATCATGCGAATCAGGCGCTGACGAAGCGCATCATCGTCGAGAACGTGAAACAAACGCTGACGCAGGGGCATCACACGATGGATTTGACAGTGAAGGGAGATGTGATTACGGGATGAGCGCACAGCTGCTGCAGACCATACAGAAGCTGATTCAGCAGACGCAGGAAGGCTGGTCACACTGGCAAAACTTGATGCACTCGCGGGAAGGCAAACTGGTACCGTAAATTTTGGAAGGACAACGGCGAAACGCCGATCAACTGAAAGGAGAATCTATCATGAGAAAATGGACAGACATCAGAGATTCAATCATCAAGAAGATCAACGTCGATCGGGTGACCGAGGAGGTCAAGCAGTGCGTGACGCGCACGATCCTCGCTGAGTGCATCCCCGCCATCGAGCAGGCGGTCGATAAGTTCGTTACGCAGATCAAGGAGCAAGCAAAGGACGAGCGCGGCTGGTGTGCTACTGACGCGATGCCGTCGTCCTCCTGCAGTGATGCAGGGAGGCGTATGGCTTGTGCGCCTCGTACTCAACAAGTCGCTCACGCCGACGGTCAAGGCATAACGATATATGTGTACCTACGCCCCGGAGCTTCGGCTCCGGGGATTATTTTTGTTATAACTTTTGACGAGAGCTATTCTGTTGTTGTAGAATCAAATAAAAATAGCCTGAGTTTTGTGTGTCGTACTAATCTGTGCCATGTGCACGTGGATTGAAATTCTTGTCCCTGTAATATGGAGGCTCATCTTTTGATCGCCCCTATGTTATAGAGTGTGAATTGAAACGACACTTTCATATTTCCTTTATAGTATACTCGCAGATAGACATAATAGCTGATAAGTTATAGTGTATAAACAAACATATATACCGAAAGGAAGAAAAGCAGTGATCAAGGAATCCGACCGCATTTACGTTGCGTTTTCTACTGATGAACACTATGTTCAGCATGCAGCAGTGGCGATGGCATCTGTATTGGAATACACGGTACAGTCGTCACGATTGCATTTCTTTCTCTTCTTTGAGACCTTATCATCATCTGCTGTATCGCGTGTTCGTCAAACGGTGGAAGGCTATGGAGCCTCGATTGATTTCTGTCCGATCTCGGCAGATGTAGATACGTCATATTATGTCAGTGGACAGCTCAGCAAGCAATTTACTATCGTTTACGTATACCGGAACTCTTGCCTCCTGCGGTCGATAGAGTGCTTTATCTTGACTGTGATCTCCTCGTACGTGCGGACATTGCGGAGTTATGGTCGATGGATATGCAAGGAAAACCTGTGGCAGCTGTACCAGATTTCGGCATTATGGCGTCATGCGGAAAGTGGAAGAATAAGCAACGTGATTTGGGTTTTTCTGCAGATGACTTGTATTTTAATTCGGGCGTTCTTCTTATGGATGTCGTCGCGTGGCGTGCGTACCGTTACGGCGAGCGTGTTGCTGAGTTTGCGGCAACACATGAATACCGTCATCATGATCAAGATGCTCTAAATCTTGTCTTTCATCGGAATTGGACGCCGCTTCCTCTGCGCTGGAACGTTATCCCGCCTGTCTGGCAACTTTTTTTGAAGGTGTTGCTGCGCGAACGATTCCGCATCCCTGCATTGGAGGCACGGGCGCATATTGCCATACATCACTATGCGGGTGGCTATAAGCCATGGGAGTATGAGGAGTACGATGGGTTTAACGATGTGTATTACCGCTTGTTGAAAAAGACTGCATTTTGGGATGCATCCATGCCGCAGTTTGATGCACGCCGTAAAGGGCGATCGATTCGGCGGCAGCTGTTTTGGATACGTATGGCAAACTGGAAGGAAAAACTGTTCTCCCCTTATTCGCTGAAAGGTGAAATATCAAATCGGACAGTAAAGGGGAACAGAATCAAAAATCATGCACGAAGATTTTTAAGTGAGGCATCGAAGCACACTTACGGTGTCTCATAACCTGGAATTTTGCGTTGCAGCGCATTCGTGTGTGAATAAAAACGTCCGCTAAACTGGTGCCTTGAATAGACCATATGAAGAACATATGCTTATGGTGGAACCTTAAAATAGTTTATGAAGAAAAGTCTTTAAATCAGAGTTTTTATGATTTATGCAAGCGTTAATAAGTCAATCTGTCGAGATACATAATTGCCAATTCCCCTAAGATTTAATCGCATTTTCATATAGGTATTATCTATTTCTTCGTAGATTCAGTTGAAGATCCTCTTCGTGCAGATCTGAACCTCAAATAGATGTGTGCGTCTGGTTAGCTCTGCAGGGTACATCGGTGGAATGATTGTATTTGAGGATGCGGTCTTCTGCATAACGGATGAAGTCTCGTGCCACATACTCCGTGGAAGGTTTTGAGGAGTTCTTGCGATGATCCTCATAAACGATTTGACTAGTTTTGACAAAATGTAGCTCATATACGCGTCTGGGCTGACCCACTCTGCCTTGTTGTACTGCACTTTATTCCAGCATATAGAGTGGAGCGTCTAATTCCGAAGTCTTTGGCGTTTTTCCCATGGGGACTTCAAGGCGAAACATCGCTTCGATCTGCTCGCATTGATGAGTGTTTAGATGTTCGGTGCTTGATATTTTATCATATTGGTTCTGCTTATTTTGTTTTTCTATATCATGCTTTCATTTTACAATGAATCATCTCCCGGATTTAAAAGGATAGAATATGCAGACAGGTTGAAATGCGAATGCGAATTGTGGTAAAATAGGAAAGTCTAATGACTGGCAGGAGGAATGCGATGCGGATCATCACGGGGAGCGCACGCGGTACGCGCCTGAAATCTCCTGCGGGGGATGGGACGCGCCCGACTGCCGATCGCACGCGTGAGGCACTTTTCAGTATGCTCGGCAGCCGTGTGGTCGATGCGCGCGTGCTCGATCTCTTTGCTGGGACGGGGGCACTCGCGCTGGAGGCACTCTCGCGTGGGGCGGCGTCCGCCGTGCTCGTCGACCGCACGACACATGCCATTCTCGCGGAGAATGCGGCACGCACGAAGCTCGCAGGGCGCGCGGAGATCCGCCGCGGCGATGTCTATGCCGCTGCGGCAGAGCTCGCGCGTGAGGGGCGTACGTTCAACCTCATCTTTGCCGACCCACCCTATGCGCACGGGGACAATGCCCGCGTGTTGGAGGCGGCGGCGCGCTGCTCGCTGCTCGCTGCGGGAGGTCTCCTCGTCCTCGAACAGGGGGCGGGAGAGGAGATCGTTCCGCAGGCGGGGGCACTCCGCCTGATGCGCGAGCGACGCTACGGTGCGGCGCGGATCTGTTTTTATGCAGAGGAGGAGCAGGGATGAGACGGGCGGTTTTTGCCGGGAGTTTCGATCCCGTAACGACGGGGCATATTGATATTGTGGAGCGTGCAGCGTCCATGTTCGATGAGCTCATTGTCTGCATTTTCCACAATGTCGCCAAGGAGGGATGTTTCCCTCTGGAGCAGCGCGTCGAGTTTCTCCGCACGGCGACGGCGCATGTGACGAATGTGCGGGTGGATGTGTCCTCCGGCCTACTGACCGACTATATGAGGCGGGAGAGGGCACACGTCGTGGTGCGCGGACTGCGCTCGGTGAAGGATTTCGAGTATGAGGAGAATCATGCGGCGATGGTGCGCCACCTCATGCCCGAGAGCGATACGATTTTTTTGCTCACGCGCCCGGATCTGACGTTCATCAGTTCCTCGGGGGTGCGCGAGCTGATCCGCTTCCGTGGACCGGTGCAGGGGATTGTTCCGCCGCCTGTGGAGCAGGCGATTCTGAAACTGTATGAAAAAACCCCGACGGGGATAACGTGCCGTATGGTGCGCAGGAAAAGGAGCTAGATTTATGGCAGTAACGGATACGCTGAAGAAACTGGAAGACCTCGTTGCGGATGCCTCGCATCTTCCCTTTAGCGATAAGGCACTGGTGAATGATGATGAGATTGTGCATCTCGTGGAGGAGCTGCGCATGGATCTCCCCAAGGAGTTGAACCGTGCGGCGGAGATCATGCAGGAGCAGGAGGGGATCATCGCCCGCGCCAATGAGCAGGCGAAGAATATCGTCAGTGCCGCTGAGGCGCGCGCCAATCAGCTCCTCGAGGAGAGCGAGATCGTCATCCAGGCGAAGGAGCGTGCGCGGGCGATCATGCAGCAGTCGCAGGATCAGGCGCGCGAGCTGATGGAGCAGTCGCAGGCGAATGCCACGCGTCTGCAGAGCGACGCGGATGCCTATGCAAATCAGGTGTTTGAGCAGCTGATCGCCCACGTCGGCAGTACGTTCAAGGGCGTTCAGCAGGCGGAGGCCGGGCTGAATCAGGCACTCAATGTCCTGCGCACGGCCAAGGCACAGATGAATGCGCCGCAGGGCGATGGACAGGAACTCTGAACGGCATGAAAACCAGCCTTGACAATGGGGAAAACCACCGCTATAATGTGAAAGGTCATGCGTCATGATGAAGCTGGATGTCGCCGCTTTGGCATCTGCCCCGGGGGAGCACCGTGAATTCACATTTGCGGTGACGCCGGAATCGCTGGATCTCGGGGACAGCGCCGCTGCCTATCGAGGGGCGGTGCGTGTCGAAGGAACGGTGATGGATACCGGAACGTCCTTCCGTATTGTGGGGGCGGTGCGGGCTGTCCGTGCGTTTGTCTGTGACCGCTGTCTTGCCGAAGGCGAGCGGGAAAAATACGTATGATTTTTTCTGAGGACTATGCGAAGACTCCGGGAGAAGCGGATGAGACGGAGGGCTATGATGGCGAGACCATCGTCCTTGATCCGCTCGTGCGCGATACCCTCCTTGTGGCTGAGCCGCTGCGTGAGCTGTGTAAGTCTGACTGTAAGGGGCTCTGTCCAGTCTGTGGGCAGAACCTGAATGAGGGGACATGTACGTGCAATACGTTTGTCCCCGATCCCCGACTGGCGGCTTTAGAGAGCCTGCTCAAGAACGATTAAGGAGGTGTATCCAACGTGGCAGTACCAAAGAGAAAGACCTCGAAGGCACGTCGCGACCGTCGCCGTGCCAACTGGAAGCTCGAAGCACCGCACTATGTATCGTGCCCGCAGTGTCATGAGCCGAAGCTCCCGCATCACGTGTGCATGGAGTGCGGTTACTATGACGGAAAACCTGTGGCCGAGGCGGCTGAATGAGGATGAAGCGAACAGCTGCAAGAAGTCGAAAGGCTTTTTGCAGCTGTTTTTTTGCGATTTTCTCTTGCTTTTCTTTTTAGTACCTAGTATAATGCTTTCATACTGATAGCAGTAGGTGCTAAAATGAATGTGAGGCGAGAGGAGGGAACGGCGCGATGACGGAGAAGAAGCGACGGCGTCAGGAGTCGTTGGTGCTTGCCGTACGCAAGGAGCCGTTCCTGACCGATGAGGCGCTGGCGCGGCGGCTCTCTGTGAGTGTGCAGACGGTGCGCCTCGACCGCACGGAGCTGGGGATCCCCAGAGCTCCGTGCCCGTGTGCGAACGCTCGCCGAGAATGCGCGCAGAAGGTGCGTGCTATCCCGCATGCGGAGGTGGTCGGCGATCTGCTGTCCCTCGAGCTGGGTGTGTGCGGTACGTCGGCACTGAAGGTGACGGACGATCACCTCTTTGCCGACTCGGAGATCGCGCGCGGGACGGCGCTCTTTTCACAGGCAAACTCACTGGCACTTGCGATTGTCGATGCACCGCTCGCGGTCACGGGGGTCGCGAACGTCAAATATAAAACCCCCATCTACAAGGGGGATACGGTCATCGCGCAGGCGGAGATCGTGAAGATACGCGGCAATAAAATTTTTGTCTGGGTCAAGACCTACCGTGATGGGCGGGAGGTCTTCCGCGCCAAGTTTATCGTGGTTTCACTCGGAAAATGAGGACGACAGGGGCGAAGGGAGTGCAGGATGCGTATAGCAGTTGATGCGATGGGCGGCGATTTTGCGCCGAAGGAGATTGTCCGCGGGGCCATTGATGCGGCGAAGAAATACGACTGCGAGATCGTACTGGTCGGCGATGAGGCAAAGATTCGCGCAGAGCTGGGCGGAGCGGATACGGATGCCCTGCACATCTCCATCGTTCATGCGGCGGATGTGATCGGTATGGATGAGGCTCCGGCGGAGGCAGTGCGCTCCAAGAAGGACGCCTCGATTGTCGTCGCGACACGCATGGTGAAGGATGGAGAGTGCGACGCCGTGTTTTCTGCGGGCTCGACGGGTGCTGCGGTCACGGCGGCACAGCTCATTCTCCATCGCATCCGTGGGGGTCAGCCGCCCCACGATCGCAACACCGATGCCAACACCGGACGGTGTGACGCTGATGCTGGACTCGGGCGCCAACGTAGACTCGAAGCCAGAGCATCTGGTGCAGAGCGCAGTGATGGGCTCGCTCTATGCCCAGTATGTCTTCGGTGTCGAGCGTCCGCGCGTCGGCCTGCTCAATATCGGCGAGGAGGAGACGAAGGGGAATGAACAGGCAAAAGAAACGTACCCTCTCTTGAAGACGGATCCGAATATATACTTTTGCGGGAATGCCGAGGGGCGCGATGTGCCCAAGGGGAATTTCGACGTGGTCGTCTGCGACGGCTTTGTCGGAAATGTCGTGCTGAAGTTCGCCGAGGGGCTTGCCAAGACGATTTTGGGCCTGATCCGCGAGGAAATTCGCGGTGCAGGCCTGATGGCAAAACTCGGCGCACTGCTCCTCATGCCGACGCTGCGTCATCTGGGCAAGCGCCTCGATGTCCGTGAGTACGGCGGTGCACCGCTCCTCGGTGTGAACGGCTGCTGTGTGATTGGGCATGGTTCTTCGGACGCAAAGTCCATCGCGAGTGCGATCGGCGTGACCGTTAGCTATGTCAACGGCAAGGTGCTCGATCAGATTCGCGATGCGCTCGCAAAGGAGGAGGAGGAAACAGGCCGTGTCTAAGATTAGTGCAGGCATCCTCGGAACGGGGTACTATGTCCCCGAACGGGTGCTGACGAACTTTGATCTGGAGAAGATGGTGCAGACGAACGATGCCTGGATCGTTGAACGGACGGGCATCCACGAGCGGCGTATTGCTGCGCCGGACGAGCCCGTCTCGGCGCTGGCACAGCGTGCTGCTGAGATGGCGCTTGCCGATGCCGGTGTTGCGGCAGAGGATCTCGATCTCATCATCATGGCGACGCTCACCTCCGACCGCATCATTCCCTCGACGGCGTGCGTTTTGCAGGATCGTCTCGGCGCGAAGCACGCGGCGGCATTTGATCTCTCGGCGGCGTGCTCCGGATTCGTCTATGCTGCGTCGATCGCGGCGCAGTTCATCGAGAGCGGCGTCTATCGTCACGTCCTCGTGATCGGCGGCGAGACCCTCTCGAAGGTCATTGACTGGACGGATCGCAATACCTGTATCCTCTTTGGTGATGGGGCAGGGGCGGCGGTTTTCGGTGCCGTCGAGGACGGCTACGGCATGCGCGCGTTCGACCTCGGCAGCGATGGTTCGGGCGCAGATGCGCTCGATATTCCGTCGAGCGGCAGCCTTTGTCCCGTTACGCCGGAGACGATTGAGCAGCGGCTCAACTTCGTCCACATGGACGGCAAGGCGGTGTTCCGTTTTGCCACCAAGGTCATGGGAAAGACCGTTGAGACATCACTGCATCGTGCAGGGATGGAGCGGGAGGAGCTCGACTATCTCGTTCCGCATCAGGCGAATATCCGTATATCCAGGCGGCAGCAGCGATTGGCGATGCCGATGGAAAAAGTTATTATAAATATTCATCATTACGGCAATATGTCTGCCGCGTCCATCCCTGTCGCCCTTGCGGAGGCGGCGCACGCACATCGTTTCAAAAAGGGAGACAATATCGCCCTCGCGGGGTTCGGTGCGGGACTCACATGGGCATCGTGTATTATGAAGTGGGCGAAGGAGGAGAACGGTTAATGTTTGAACATAATCCGATCTGTCAGATGCTTGGCATCAAGTATCCTATTTTTTTCAGGGAGGCATGGCGTGGATCGGCACAGCGGAGCTTGCCTCCGCCGTCTCCAATGCCGGCGGGCTGGGGCTCATCGGCGCAGGTCATGCCGCCCGACGCACTCCGCGCCGAGATTCAGAAGGTCAAGGGATGGACGGATAAGCCCTTCGGTGTCAATGTGATGCTCATGAGCCCGTTTGTCAAAGAGGTCATGCAGGTCGTCCTCGAGGAGCGTGTGCCGGTTATCACGACGGGCGCAGGCAATCCCGGTGAGTACGTCCCCGCACTCAAGGAAATCGGCTCGAAGGTCATCCCCGTCGTCGCCTCTGTGGCACTCGCACGCCGCCTAGAGCGTACGGGTGTCGATGCCGTGATCGCTGAGGGCACGGAGTCTGGCGGTCACATCGGCGAGATCACGACCATGGCACTCCTGCCGCAGGTGGTGGATGCACTCCACGTTCCTGTCATCGGCGCGGGCGGCATCGGTGATGCACGCGGCATGGCGGCGGCATTTGCGCTCGGCGCACAGGCGATCCAGATGGGCTCGCGCTTCGTCCTGAGCACGGAGTGTATTGCGCATCCGAACTACAAGAACGCCGTTCTGAAGGCAAAGGATCGCTCGACGGTCGTCACGGGACGCTCGCTCGGACATCCCGCGCGCGTCCTCCACAACAAGCTCTCGCGCAAGTACGAGGAGATGGAGGCGGCGGGTGCGTCGCACGAGGAGCTCGAGCAGCTCGGTGTCGGCAGTCTGCACCGCGCCACCCATGAGGGCGATGTCGATAACGGCTCGGTCATGATCGGTGAGATCTCGGGTATGCTCTCGGACATCAAGCCGGTCAAGGAGATCATCGAGGACATTGTGCGGGATCTGCCGGGCGCGATGGATGCCGCACGCAAGGTCTGCGACTAAGGAGTACCAGAATGGGAAAACTTGCATTTTTGTTCCCGGGACAGGGGGCACAGGTCGTCGGCATGGGCAAAGACTTCTACGATGCCTATGACCTTGCAAAGGAGCGTTTTGCCGAGGCAGATGAGGCTCTCGGCTACTCTATCAGCAAGCTCTGCTTTGAGGGGCCTGCGGATCAGCTCCAGCTGACCGAGAATACCCAGCCTGCCATCCTCACCGTCTCCGTGATTGCGGCGCAGCTGCTGCAGGAACGCGGCGTTTCTCCTGCGATCGCGGGCGGTCACAGCCTCGGTGAGTACGCAGCGCTCGTTCTCGCGGGTGCGCTCTCCTTCCGTGACGCCGTCGTGCTCGTGCACAAGCGCGGTGCCTATATGCAGGAGGCCGTGCCCGTGGGCGAGGGCGCGATGGCGGCGATCATCGGTCTGGACGACGCGACGATCATCGACGCCTGTGCCGCGGCAAGCGCACAGGGGGCCGTGCAGGCCGTCAACTTCAACTGCCCGGGACAGACGGTCATTGCCGGTGCGGAAAAGGGCGTCTCTGCTGCGGTCGAACTGCTCAAGGAGAAGGGCGCAAAGAAGGCGGTCATTCTCCCCGTCTCCGCACCGTTCCACTCGACGCTCATGGCACCGGCGGCAAAGAAGCTCGCCGCAGAGCTCGACAAGGTGGCGCTCCATGACGCGGCGTTCCCCGTCGTCTCGAACTATACGGGCGGACTGCAGCAGACAGCGGCAGAGATCAAGGAGAACCTTGTCGCGCAGGCGGATCATCCCGTGCGCTGGATCGCGTGCGTTGCGACGATGCGTGACTTCGGTGCGGATACCTACATCGAGTGCGGACCGGGCAAGACACTCGCGGGCTTCAACAAGCGCATCGACAAGGCGCTGACGAGCATGAACGTCGAGGATGAAGCATCTCTGCAAAAAACACTTGACACACTTAACAAGTAATGATTAAATAAATTCGTTATGATGAAGGAGGGCTTTCATGCTTCTTGATGGGAAAATTGCTCTTGTTACGGGCGGATCCCGCGGGATTGGACGTGCGATTGCACTTCGTCTTGCCGAAGAGGGGCGAAAGTCGCGATCAACTATGCCGGCAATCAGACGGCTGCCGAGGAGGTCAAGGCGATCATCGAGCAGCACGGCGGTACGGCGATGATCGTTCAGACCGATGTTTCCGACAGCACGGCGGCGGCCGAGATGGTCGCACGCGTGCATGAGGAGCTCGGCGGGCTGGACATTCTCGTCAACAACGCGGGCATCACGCGCGATACGCTTCTTGTCCGTATGAAGGATGAGGATTTCGATGCCGTCATCAATACGAATCTCAAGGGGATTTACGCCTGCACGAAGGCCGCTGCAAAGTTCATGACGAAGCAGCGCAGCGGACGTATTGTGAATCTCTCCTCCGTTGTCGGTGAGATCGGAAATATCGGACAGACGAACTACGCAGCTGCAAAGGCGGGCGTGATCGGCTTTTCCAAGGCGGCGGCAAAAGGAGTTCGCTGCGCGTCACGTGACGGTCAACGTCGTTGCGCCCGGCTTCATCGACACCGATATGACGGCTGTCCTGAAGGACAGCATCCGCGAGAAGCTCATCGAGGGCATCCCCCTCGGAGCACTCGGCAAACCGGAGCATGTTGCCGATGCCGTTCTCTTCCTTGTAAGCGATGCGGCGTCGTATATTACCGGCCAGGTACTCAACGTAGACGGCGGCATGGTGATGTAGCATATAACATCCTATTTAAAGGAGGTGAGAACACATGGCAACGTTTGACAAGGTTCGCGACATTGTCGTTGAGCAGCTTGGCTCGGAGGCTGATGAGGTCACCTTGGAGTCGACGTTCATTGACGATCTTGGTGCTGATTCCCTCGACATCGTTGAGCTCATCATGGCATTTGAGGAAGAGTTTAACGTCGAGATCCCCGATGAGGCTGCTGAGAAGATCAAGACGGTTCAGGATGTCGTCAATTACATCGACCAGAACAAGTAATGGACTGCGGCCGCGCTGCGGCACTGCACCATATCGGTCTTTTTGGGAAATCCCGTGACAGCTGAGGCGCACGGGATTTTTCTCAAAAGGCTGAATTAATTATGTATAAAACCAGGGCTTCTGTGTGCCCTGCATGAATAGATCCGCCTTCCATCCGGCGGTACCAATGAACAGCAATGGGTGGAGGGGGAGCCGAAACTTCTACGGAGAGAGCTGACGAAGGCAGTGCACTCTCCCGATTGGAGGGCTTATATGAGACTACCCGAGGTGAGGATCGGCAAGAAAGGTTGCCACGATCCCCATCATTCAGGGCGGCATGGCGATTCGCATCACGACAGCGCGTCTCGCTGCTGCCGCTGCAAACGAGGGTGGGATCGGGCTCATCGCAGCATCCGGCATGAAGCCGAAGGAGCTGCGCTATGAGATCCGGCTCGCACGCTCACTTTCTCCCCATGGGATCATCGGCATCAACGAGATGGTCGCGGCAAACGACTTTGCTGATGCCGTTAAAATTGCCATCGACGAGGGCATTGATCTCGTCGTCGCGGGCGCCGGATTCTCCCGTGATATGTTCCAGTACGGCAAGGAATCGGGGACGCCGATCGTGCCGATTGTCTCTTCGGCAAAACTTGCGAAGATCTCTGAAAAACTCGGTGCGGCTGCCGTCGTGGTCGAGGGCAAGGAGGCGGGCGGGCATCTCGGTACGGATCAGTCGGTGCGCAGTATCATCTCCGATGTCCGCGCTGCCGTGAAGATCCCCGTGTTCGCCGCCGGCGGCATTCTGACGGGACAGGATATTGCCGATCTGCACAAGATGGGCGCAGACGGCGTGCAGCTCGGCTCGCGCTTTGCTGCGAGCATCGAGTCCAATGCGGCACCGTCGCTGAAAGAGTACTATCTGAAGACGAAGCAGGAGGACGTGGTCATCATCCACAGTCCCGTGGGGCTTCCCGGGCGTGCTGTGCGCACTCCGTTCTCCGCGCGGATCATGGAGGGACCCGTCCCGCCGAAGGTCTGCGACCACTGCCTCAAGCAGTGCGACCACCACTTCTGCATCATCCGTGCGCTCTCGCGTGCACAGCAGGGCGACGTGGAGACGGGACTTGTCTTTACCGGTGAGTTTATGCCGCGTATTGATCGGATTATGAGTGTTCATGAGATATTTGAGGAGCTGAAACAGCAGCTCGAAGCAGCGAACTAGCGGAAAGGAGTCGGTTGGTTTGAAACAGAGGATAGTCGTTACGGGGGTCGGCCCGATCACACCGATCGGCATCGGCAAGGAGGCGTTCTGGGATGCGCTTCTCGCAGGAAAGAACGGCATCGACCGCATTACCCGCTTCGACGCGACGCGCTACGCCGCGCAGATTGCCGGCGAGGTCAAGGACTTTTCCATCGACGGTTACATCGATAAGAAGGAAGCCAAGCGCATGGATCGCTATGCGCAGTTTGCCGTTGTCTCGGCGGGCATGGCACTGAAGGATGCGGGGATCGATCTCGACAAGGAGAACCGTGACCGCATTGGTGCCTATGTCGGCGCAGGCATCGGCGGCATCGAGACGATGCACAGCACCTATGAGCGTCTCTTTGAAAAGGGACCCGAGCGTGTCAGCCCCTTTTTCATCCCCATGATGATCGCCAATATGGCAGCGGGACAGGGTCGCGATCAACTACGGCCTGCACGGGCCGGTGTCCTGCATTGTGACGGCGTGCGCTACGGGTGCGAACTGCGTCGGTGACGCCTATCGCGTCATGCAGCGCGGCGAGGCGGACGTCATGATCGCGGGCGGCACGGAGGCGAGCATCTCCGAGGCGGCGAGTGCGGGCTTTGCGGCGATGAAGGCGCTCTGCACGGATCACAATGACGATCCTGCGCACGCTTCGCGTCCCTTTGACAAGAACCGCTCGGGTTTCGTCATGGGCGAGGGCGCGGGGCTGGTCGTGCTCGAGACGCTCGAACACGCCGAGGCACGCGGAGCGCATATCTATGCGGAGCTCGTCGGCTACGGCTCGAACTCGGACGGCTATCATATCACGAGCCCGGCACCGCACGGCGAGTATCAGGCAAAGTGCATGCAGCTGGCACTCGATGATGCAGGGCTGCGCCCCGAGGACGTCGACTATGTCAATGCACATGGCACGTCCACGCACATGAACGACCTCTGTGAGACCGAGGCGATCAAGACGGTCTGGGGGGCAGCGGCGAAGGATGTCGCTGTCTCCTCGATCAAGTCCATGACGGGACATCTCCTCGGTGCGGCAGGCAGTGTGGAGCTGATCGCGAGTGCTCTTGCGGTGGAGAACGATATGCTCCCGCCGACGATCAACTACGAGACGCCGGATGAGGGGCTGGATCTGGACTATGTTCCGAACAAAGCACGTGCTAAGACGGTGCGTGCGGCGATTTCCAACTCGTTTGGCTTCGGCGGACACAACGCCTGTCTCGTCGTTAAGAAATACGCGAAATAATCATGACATATCCGATGACGGAAAAAAGGCGCGCGGAACTCGTGCGCCTTTCTGCGTCCCTCGGCGCAGATTTTGCCGATCTCTCCGTCCTTGACGAGGCTCTGACCCATCCCTCCTATGCCAACGAGGCGCGAGGACACGCAGCGCATAACGAGCGACTGGAGTTTCTGGGCGATGCCGTCCTCGAACTCGCGATCAGTACGTATCTCTACGACGCCTATCCGCGCTGCGCGGAGGGGAGCTGACGAAGATGCGTGCGAGTCTCGTCCAGAGCGAGACCCTCGCACGGCTGGCGCGCCGGCTGCATCTCGGAGCACATCTGCGCATGGGGCGCGGCGAGACGCTCGGCGGCGGGGCAGAGCGGCAGAACAACCTTGAGAATGTCTTTGAGGCAGTGATCGGTGCGGTCTATCTCGACCGTGGCTGGGATGCGGCACGCGCCTATGTGCAGCGTCAGTTTGCCGACGAGTTGCCGCATCTGCGGCAGGAACACGTCGCACAGGACTACAAGACGATGCTGCAGGGAATACGTGCAGGGACATGATCATGCGCCCATCGCCTATGAGCAGGTCGCTGAGAGCGGCCCCGATCACGACAAGCGTTTTACGATGCTCGTCCGCGTCGGCACAGCACCGTTGGGTGAGGGGACAGGACGCAGCAAGAAAGAGGCAGAGCAGCACGCTGCCGCAGCGGCGTTGGAACGTTTGAGGCGAGGGGAAAAATACGGTGAAAGCACCTATCAATCTTGACTTTTGCCGTGGATTTCGATAAGATAAACTTACTATGGCAGGGATTCCGACTGTGGATACCTGCCCTTCTTCTATGAAGGACAGACGCATTTTGCACCTCGTTGCGGGAAATGGGAAGAGGAGGTTATTCACTTGTTTGAGATGAGGAAAGGACTTGGCGTATTTGCCGCCGCTGCGCTGGCACTCAGCGTGCTGCTCACGGGCTGCGGCGGAGAAAAGCAGGGGGGCGCACGTCCTACTGCCGTCAAGGCAATGAATGTCCTGCGGCAGGACGCGCCGCTGACGCATGTCTATGCCGGGCAGATCATGGGTACAGACGAGGTGAAGATCCAGTCGCGCGTCTCCGGCAACATCGTGGAGAAATACATCATCGGCGGCCAGCCTGTACGTGCGGGACAGCCGCTCTACCGCATTGACGCACGCCAGTATGAGAGCGCACTTCTGCAGGCAAAGGCGAACCTCGCACAGTCGGAGGCGACGCTCGCCAACGCGCGCATGGATCTCGATCGCTACCAGCAGCTCTACGCAAACGCGGCGATCTCAGAGCAGACCGTGAGCAACCAGCAGGCACAGGTAAATGCCTATGAGGCTGCGGTTGCAGCGCATCAGGCGATGGTGCAGCAGGCGCAGGAGAACCTCGACGATACGACGATCTATGCGCCGATGTCGGGGCAGCTCTCCGTCAATGATGTCGCTGTCGGCACGTTCGTGTCGGCAGGTACGACGACGCTGGTCTCGATGGGCGCATCGAATCCCATCTATGCACAGTTCAGCCTCTCGGAGAACGAGTACCTGAACTTTGTCGAGCAGGAAGCAAAGCAGGGCGGCATTGGCTCCGTCGTCGTGGAGCTGACCCTCTCGAACGGCTCAAAGTATCCGATCACCGGGCGTATCGCTACGGCTGACCGCGCGCTGACGGCACAGACGGGCACGCTGACGATCAAGGCACTCTTTGACAATCCGGACGGACTCCTCCTGCCGGGCATGTTCGCGCGCGTTACGCTGATCGGCGATACGATTCCAAATGCACTCCTCGTTCCCGAACGTGCCGTGCAGCAGCTCCTCGGCAAATCCTTCGTCATGGTCGTCGGTGCAAACAACAAGGCAGAAGCCCGCACGATCACCCTCGGGGACAAGATTGGCAGCTACTACGTCGTAAAGGACGGTCTGGATGCCTCGGATACGGTCGTTGTCGAAGGGCTCACGACCCTCCAGGAGGGCGGCGATCTCGCGGTGACGATGGTGACGCCGGACGATATGGGATTCACGCTTGATGGAGATTCCTCTGACTTTGATGCGAGCGCACCGACGCCCGCGCAGTAAGGAGGAAATCCGTTGGCAAAATTTTTCATTCACCGACCGATCTTTGCGATTGTTATCGCCCTGATCATTGTTATCGTCGGAACGCTGGCTGGCTTTTTCTCTGCCGATTGCGCAGTATCCGCAGATTTCTCCGCCGACGGTTTCGGTGTCGGCATCCTATACGGGCGCGAGTGCCGCCGTTGTCAATGAGACGGTCGCACAGGTCATCGAGGAGCAGATCAACGGCACACAGGGAATGGACTACATGAGCTCCACCTCTGATGATACCGGACGCTACAGCCTCTCTGTCACCTTTGATGTCGGTACGGACGGCGATATGGACGCGGTCAAGGTGCAGAACAACGCCGCCGGTGCTAACGCGAGCCTGCCCTCCGCGGTGCAGTCTGCGGGGGTCACAACGCGTAAATCCTCGGGGCAGATGGCGTACTTTGTTTCGATGTACTCCGAGGACGGCAGGTATGACCGTGCCTTTATGAAGAACTACGCGACGCTCTACTTCCTCGATGCGATCAAGCGCATCAGCGGCGTCGGCGACGTGCAGGTCTTTGGCGCGGACTATGCGATGCGCGTCTGGTTGAATCCTGACCGCCTCGCTGAGCTCGGACTGACCGTTGCGGACGTCACGGCGGCGATCAAGGAGCAGAACGTGCAGGCTCCTGCCGGAACCGTCGGCGGTATGCCGGCAGAGAATGGGCAGGAAAAAAACAGTTTACGGGCAGGTGCAGGGACGCCTGACGACGCCGGAGGAGTTCGGCAACGTCATCATCGCCTCGGGCAAGGACGGCTCGTTCGTCCGCCTGAAGGATGTGGCACGCATCGAGACGGGCGAGCGGCAGAACAATATCGTCGCGAAGTTCAACGGCTACCCTGCCGTCGGTTTCGGTATCCGGCTCACCTCGGATGCGAATGCGATGATTACCCTTGCCGAGGTACGCAAGGTGCTTGCGGAGGCGGAGAAGACGTTCCCGCCCGGGCTCAAGATGAAGTCGGTCTTTGACAGCACGGACTACATCAATGCCTCCATCAAAGAGGTGGTTCACACCTTCGTCGAGGCACTGCTGCTCGTCGTGCTCGTCATCTTCGTCTTCTTGCAGAGCTGGCGCGCAACGATTATCCCGCTGCTCGCCGTGCCGGTCTCGCTCATCGGTACATTCGGCACATTCGTCCTCTTGGATTTTTCCATCAATACGCTGACGCTCTTTGCGATGGTGCTCGCCATCGGTCTCGTCGTCGATGATGCCATCGTCGTTATTGAGAACGTAGAGCATCACATGGAGAGCGGACTCTCGCCTGTGGACGCAACAGAGCGTGCCATGGCAGAGGTACAGGGACCGGTTGTGGCGATTGCCTTCGTCCTTGCGGCTGTCTTTGTCCCCGTCGCCTTCTTGGGCGGCATGATGGGCGTGCTCTACAAGCAGTTCGCTCTGACCATTGCGATCGCGATGGCACTCTCCGCCTTCGTTGCCCTGACGCTGACGCCCGCACTCTGTGCGCTGATGCTGAAGCCAAAGAAAGAGAGCGATTCGGAAGGCGTACTCGACCGTTTCTTTGCTTGGTTTAACCGTGTCTTTGACCGTACGCGCAAAGGGCTATGTCGGCATTGTCTCAAGATTCATCCGCAAGGCGCGCACGGCCGTCGTATTCCTGCTCATCGTCTGCGGTCTGACTGCCATCATCTATCGCAACCTTCCATCTACGTTTGTCCCCGATGAGGATCAGGGCTATCTGCTGATCGCCATCCAGCTCCCGTCCGGGACATCCACGAATCAGACGCAAAAGGTTGTGGACAAGATCCAGCAGGCGGCACAGAAGGAGATCAAGGGGCAGGATGCCGTCATGTCGATCAACGGCTTTGACATTCTCGCCGACGGTGCAAACTCCAACGGCGCGGTTGTCTTCGTCGGTATGAAGGATTGGTCGCAGCGCCCTGGGATGGGCGAGTCCGTCGCCGCCGCGGTCGGAACGATGTTCCGCGTGGGGGCGATGGAGGCACCGGAGGCGACCGTCGTCGCTATCAATCCGCCGGCTCTGCCGGGGCTCGGCAACGTCGGCGGCTGGTCGCTCCAGCTGCAGGATATGAGCGGGCACTCGGATACCGAGCTGAACGACATCGTGAATGCTGTTCTCGCCGAGGCGCGGACGCGTCCTGAGCTGCAGGGTGTGCGTACCACGTTCAAGATCAATGCGCCGAGTTATCAGTATGAGATTGACCGCGAGAAGGTCAAAAACCTCGGTGTGCAGCTTTCGGACGTGTTTACGGCACTGCAGACCAACTTTGGCGGCTATGAGGTCAACGACTTTAATCAGTTTGGCCGCACCTATAAGGTCGTACTCCAGTCTGCAACGCCGTATCGTACGGAGGCAGAGGCGGCGAAGTTTATCTTTGTCCGCAATTCGGCGGGGAGATGGTACCGCTCGATACCCTCCTGAAGCCGAAACTCACGACGGGGCCGACCCAGATCAGCCGCTTTAACGGAGCGCGCTCGATCAACATACAGGGGAATGCGGCATCGGGATACAGTTCGGGACAGGCGATGAACGCCATCACCGAGGTGGTGCAGCATCACATCAACTCCGGCTTCTCGATCGCATGGTCGGGACAGAGCCGCGAGGAGCAGAAGTCGGCGAATTCGACGATGCAGGTTCTCGCGCTCGCACTGCTCTTTGTCTTCCTCTGTCTGGCGGCTCTCTATGAGAGCTGGAGCGTGCCGTTTGCTGTACTCTTCACCGTGCCGACAGGCATCTTCGGTGCGCTCTTTGCCGAGTACATTCTCGCCGCGATCTTCGGGGCGATCGGCATTCCTGCGCCGGGCTATCAGAACAGCGTCTACATGCAGATCGGTGTCATCATGGTCATCGGTCTTGCCGCGAAGAACGCCATCCTGATCGTCGAGTTTGCAAAGGTACGCGTGGATCGCGGCATGGATCCGCTGAAGGCGGCTATCCAGGCGGCAGGTCTGCGTCTGCGCCCGATCCTCATGACCTCGTTCGCGTTCATCATCGGCTGTCTGCCGCTCTGTATGGCGTCCGGTGCGGGCGCGGCGGCGCGCAACGGCATGGGTGTCGCCGTCGTCGGCGGAATGCTCTGTGCGACGGTGCTCGGCGTGTTCCTCATCCCTGTGTTCTACGTCATTGTCGACCGTATCTCGCGGATGCTCGGCATCAGTAAGAAAGCGAAGACACGCACGGCGGACGATTATATGAAAAAACACCCCGTATGACGGGGAAGAGGCACAAAGATAAGGCTGCTGCACGAAGTTTTCACGCTTCGTGCAGCAGTCTTTTTGTTGTCTTTATTGTCTTTATGCGGTAAATACGAACTGGACGAGGAGCATATAGACTGCCGTTCCGCCGCCGATGGAGAGGAGCATCTGGCGGAATTTCAAATGCAGGAGTGCCGTGACGGCGATGGCAATCCCCTCAGGCAGGCCGTGCGTCCCGCTGAGGAGAGACACATCCTTTCAGGCGGTATACGACGAGCATTCCGAAGACGGCGGCGGGGAGGACGTTGCCAAGGTAGCGAACGAGCGGCGGTGTCGGCTTTTTCTCCGAGAGGAGGAGAAAGGGGAGTGCGCGCGTGAGCACGCTCGCGAGTGCACAGAGCCCGATCGTGATGCACTGCTCGGTAAAACTCGTGCCGTTTCCCTCCTCTCGATGATGGGGCGCAGGATGAGGCAGCCGAGGAGGAGCATCCCCATGGTCGGCAGCATGAACGCATCTCTGCCGAATATTACGAGCGCGAGCGCAGCAGCGACGATGCCGAGGATGCCCGTCAGATGCTGTGGATCGTTCTTCCACTGTTCAATGAAGATCACGACAAAGAGTGCGGTCATGGCAAACTCAATGCCGGATGTGTTGATGGGCAGCGCGCTCCCGATCAGTCCGCCGAGCGTGGCTCCCACGACCCAGTAGAGCTGGTTTAGCAGGGTGACGAAGAACATGAACCAGCCTGCGTCGATATGCGGCGGTATCTTTGCCGTGTAGTTGATGGAGAATGACTCGTCACACATTCCGTAGATCAGGTACGGTTTTTTCCATCCCGTTCCACGGTATTTCTCAAACATGGAGATGCCGTAGAAGATATGCCGTCCCTGCACCATGAGGGCGAGCAGAAACGTTTCGAGCGGGGCAAAGGGAGCGAGGAGGAGCGCCGTGGCAATGAACTCAAGAGAACCGCCGAAGATGATGGCGCTCATCGCCATCGGGTAGAGGAATGAGAAAGCCTGAGACGTTGGTATAGATGCCGTAGGCAAGTCCCGAGGAAGAAAAAGCCTGCGAGGATGGGGACGGTGTAGGGAAAGGCGGCGCGCAGGGCGGCGAGCGGAACACTGGTCGCCGCTTTCATGGCTGCCTCCAGTCGCAGTCCTCTGCGTGTGCGGCGAGCACGCCGATTGCCTGCAGTGTCGAGTAGATCGACGTCGAGCCGACAAATTTCATCCCGCGCCGCTTCAAATCCTTTGTGATGCGGTCGGAGAGGGGGGAGGTGGTGCGCAGCTCCCAGCTCTCACGGATGGATTTTCCCTCGGTAAAGCCCCAGATATAGGCGTCGAACGAGCCGTATTCACGAACGATGTCGAGAAAGACGCGGCTGTTCGTGATGCTCGCCTCGATCTTGCGGCGGTTGCGGACGATGCCCGCATCCTGCATGAGCGCATCTACCTTTGCCGTGTCGAATGCGGCGACGCGCTCCGGGAGAAATCCCTCGTAGGCACGGCGGAAATCCTCGCGCTTGTGCAGAATCGTCGCCCACGAGAGTCCCGCCTGAAATGTCTCCAAGAGGAAGAGCTCATAGAGTGCATGATCGTCGTGGAGCGGGACGCCCCACTCCTCGTCATGGTACTTGATATAGATGGGATCATCTGGATTGACCCATGCACATCGTCTGCATTTTTTTCTCCATATATACACGCTCCATTAAGAAAAGCCGATGCCCCCTAGGACTTCGGCTTTTGTCCTCTATTTTACTTAGACTTTACAATACATCGTATTCTAGTAATCTTTGGTTATGTTGTCAAGTGAGGAGATCGATACATAAGTCTCCTCATATCGCGTAGCATTTCGCTCTTCAACACGTGTGGCAGCGGCATGCAGTCCTGTGAGTGCCGCAAAAGGAGCAAACTGCCCTGCACGGCCATGACGTGACATGGTGGGGTGTTTCCTCGAAATAGGACGTGTCCGGTGGATGATATCCTCATAATCGTGAATGTTTTTCATCTCGAACTCCTATGCTTTGTGTCCGCCGATCTGATTGTTGCGCTGGCGAGTTGTTGCACCACCAATGAAGTTTGCACCACGCAAAATGGCATTTTTTCCATGGGCCTTTTTGATAGAGATCAGTGCATCCTGTAATGCTTTCTCTTTCGTTTCATCGACTATTTCTCGTTGTACAGAAGAATGTCCCTCCATATCCAATAGGGAAAAGAGACATAGTTGCTTTTCTTCGCTTGTATGCAACTCATTCGAGAGCAGATGATGAGCAGAGAGTGTTATGCGTCGGATGAGAAGGCGGGAATCGATGATTTCGTCAAATACTTTGGTCAGAGCATTCATTACTATACGAGATGATGAACCACGTTCGATACATGCATATCCGTGTGTCGGACATGGAACCCTGCGCCCATAGCGATCTTTATGAATACGTCCTTTGTAGTGGTCACGAATCTCGGGACGAACTAGGCACTCGATGTCATAACCAATGGTCAGGTCAATACGGTCCGTTGTGGTGTATCGTTCGGCAAGCAGTAGGGTAAGCGCGTCTGCCATCTCCCAGACGACTAATCGTGCCTGGTCAGCAGTATAGGGACTCTGAAGTACTTGTCCCATGTGCTTGCTGCGTTCTTTTGGACGATAATTCTTGATGTCCTCCATGCGTGTCGTTTCGATACCCCACGCGTGGTCAATGAGCAACTCTGCTTGTATACCAAAAAGGCGATAGAGAAGATCCTCATTCCAATATTTATGTGCGTCGCCAAGGGAACAGCGTGCAATATCACCCATAGTATAAAGGCCGTTTGCTTCGAGTTTTGCAGCATAGCCTCTGCCGATGCGCCAAAAATCGGTAAGTGGTCGATGTGTCCAAAGAGTACGGCGGTAGTCCATTTCATCGAGTTGTGCAATACGTACGCCATCCGCATCCGGTGGCATATGCTTTGCAACAATATCCATAGCGATCTTTGCAAGGTAGAGATTTGTCCCAATTCCTGCTGTCGCTGTGATGCCTGTTTCATGTAATACGTCACGGACGAGAAGAAGAGCAAAATCGTGTGCTGAGATGTTTTGCGTGTCCAAGTAACTTGTTGCGTCGATGAACACTTCGTCGACGGAGTAGATGTGGATATCGGCTGGCGCGATGCGGCGCAGATAGATTTCATAGATGCGGGCACTGTATTCCATATAAAGTGCCATGCGCGGCGGTGCAATATGATAGGATATACCAAGAGTATCGTTTACAGCGAGTTCTTCCGCATCTGTCGTTTCTCCTGTAAGTATATGATTTGGGACCCTGCGCCTGCGACGTGCATTTTCCTGTTTAACGACACGGATGACCTCAAAAAGTCGTGGTCGTCCGCCAATGCCATACGCTTTTAAGGCAGGCGATACAGCGAGGCAGATCGTCTTACTCGTACGGCTCTCGTCCGCAACGACCAGATGCGTCGTCAGTGGGTTCAGATCACGTTCAATGCATTCCACCGAAGCATAGAATGATTTCAGGTCAATGGCAATGTAGGTGCGCTCCTCCATTTGTATCATCCTCCATTTTTATTATAGCACATGCGTTTTTATACGTAAATCCTTTCTTCTTTGTGATGGAAGAAAAGGGAAAACAGGTAATGTGTCGAATCAACACATTAGGACAGGATAATGTACAGAGGGGTAAGATAATGAAGATAATGGTGACTGGCGGTGCTGGATTTATTGGCGCAAACTTCATCTATTATGAACTGCGTAAACACTCGGAGGATCAGATTATCTGTTATGATGCGCTGACCTACGCTGGAAATATTGCGACACTTAATGCTGCCCGGGAGCATTCTCAGTTCTCTTTTGTACGTGGAGATATTGCTGATCGTTCTTCTGTCTATGAGTTTTTCACGGGAGCATCCAGATATTGTTGTCAACTTTGCTGCTGAGTCGCATGTAGATCGCTCCATCGAGACACCTGAGATCTTCCTTCAGACGAATATCATTGGAACGAGCATCCTGCTCGATGCTTGTCGAAAGTATGGAATTAAACGCTATCATCAGGTATCAACGGATGAAGTTTATGGCGATTTGCCTCTGGATCGTTCTGACCTTCTCTTTACGGAGGAGACACCGCTGCATACATCTAGTCCCTATTCGTCTTCCAAGGCATCTGCTGATCTCCTTGTTCAGGCGTATGCTCGTACCTATGGGCTCCCTGTAACGATTTCACGGTGTTCAAATAACTACGGTGCATTCCAGTTCCCGGAGAAGCTCATTCCGCTGATGGTAATTCGAGCGATGAGGGGAGAAAAATTGCCTGTCTATGGTGATGGGAAGAATGTTCGCGACTGGCTGCATGTAGACGATCATTGTGCGGCAATCGATATCATCCTTCGTCATGGGGCAGATGGTGAAGTATATAATGTTGGTGGGCATAATGAGCGATCGAATATCGATGTTGTGCGAACCATCCTTGCCTTACTTGGCAGGGGAGAGGAACAGATCTCCTTTGTTGTTGACCGCAAGGGACATGACCGTCGTTATGCTATCGATCCAACGAAGATCGGGCGTGAACTTGGATGGCACCCTGTGATGTGCTTTGACGAGGGGATTCAGCGAACAATCACATGGTATCAAGATCATGAAGCGTGGTGGGCGGATATTCTAAGCGGTGCGTATGAGAAACGAAATGCAGCAGAATAGATTTCATTGACTTTTAGCCACAAGTGGGGATGGAAATTCCATCTTGACAACAGATGCACTTTTCGCTATACTTTCCTTTGTCAGCGCGAAGAGCGCGGGGGCATAGCTCAGCTGGGAGAGCGCTTGCATGGCATGCAAGAGGTCAGGGGTTCGATCCCCCTTGTCTCCACCATATCGACATTTACGGATGCAAGAGAAATCCTGCATCCGTTTTTTCTTGCAATAAATATCCTCCCGCTAGGGGGGGGATATTTATTGCAAGAAAAAACGCATCGCTGTGCGATGCGTATCTCTCCGATGGTGCGCCTGGGGGGATTCGAACCCTCGACCCACGGCTTAGAAGGCCGTTGCTCTATCCAACTGAGCTACAGGTGCATGGTCGGGATGACAGGATTTGAACCTGCGACATCTTGCTCCCAAAGCAAGCGCGCTACCAAACTGCGCTACATCCCGATACCGCATTATTATAATGAGCGGTTAGGGAAAAAGTCAACTCATCATTTTTACGATGTGCTTTCCCCCGAGAAAGCGTGGCTGCCAATAATCGTTGGAGAGTTCATCGATGCGTACGCCCTTGCTCGTAGAGGCGTGAATGAACTCCCCCTTGCCAAGGTAGATGCCGCAGTGCGATGCGCCCTTTTCGTAGGTCTCGAAGAAGACAAGGTCGCCGGGCACGAGTTCCTTTGTACTCTTGGTGCGCAGACCAAGTTTGTACTGTTCATCTGCGGTGCGCGGGATCGTGATTCCCTGCTTCTGAAAGACATATTGAGGTAGCCCGAGCAGTCAAATCCCTTCAGGGTAGCCCCGCCAAAAGACATAGGGTGTGCCCATATACGTCTTTGCCGTCTTGATGAGATCCTGCACCTTGTTTGCGGGCAGGATTGGTGTCCCATTCGGTGCGAGTGGGATTTTTTCGGCGCTGGACGCGGCACGTCAATGCCCCAAGGGCGTTTGACTGGTGCGTTGCGCAGGGCACGCCACGTTGCATTGTTGACGACGCCCGTGATTTTTATCTTATTGTCGCGTTGAAAGGCGGCAACGGCACGTTCGGTCTCCCTTGCCGAAGTTGCCGTCGATCGATTTGATTTGGTAGCCAGCATTCTGCAGAGCACGCTGCAGGACGAGCACATCGTGTCCATGCGAACCCTCGCGCAGGGTGGGGGAGGCGGATGCCGTTCCTCCGATGAGAAGCAGGGCGATGCCCATGCAGGGCGAGGAGGCGATACAGGCGATTCATCGCGATCTTCCTTTCATGCGGTTATGCGTGCTGTACGTGCTCGAGTCCCTGACCGAGCAGCTTCATCACGTGGTCGTCATCGATCGAGTAGAGTACTTCTTTGCCGTCACGACGGAACTTGACCAGCCGCGCACTACGGAGCACGCGGAGCTGATGGGAGATGGCCGACTGTCCCATCGTCAGGCTGTCGGCGATGTCATAGACACGCATTTCCTCCGTCTTTGTGAGCAGGGAGAGAATTTTGATGCGAGTCGGATCGCCGAGTGTTTTGAAGAGGTCGGCGAGATGCTGTGCTGTATCTGCGTCGATCGATTTTACGGGGGCGGAGGTCATGCGTTCCCATATCCTTTCGCGGGGTTAGTAAATCTTATTGATTTCAAAGCCATTTTCTTCCAGTGCGTGCACGATGCGATCGACGTGATCCTGCCCATGCGCCTCTACGGTAACGGTCAGCTGCACCTTTTGGAAGCTGTCAGTCACCATGGTCTGATCGTGGTCGAGACGGATGACGTTCGCGTCCTGCTCTGTGAGGATCTGAGCGACGTTGAGCAGCTGTCCGGGCTTGTCGGGCAGCTGTACGGCAAAGCGGAAGACGCGTCCGCGCGAGATGAGTGCCTTGGAGATCAGTGCGGAGATGGTGGAGATGTCGATGTTGCCGCCGCTGATGAGGACGGCGATCTTTTTGTCCTTCATGTGGAGCTTCTGCAGGGCGGCAAGTGAGAGTACGCCTGCACCCTCGGCGATCAGCTTGTGTTTTTCGATGAGGGAGAGCAGGGCACTCACGATCTCCATCTCGGAGACGGTGATGATCTCGTCGAGGTAGCGGCGGCAGAACGTGAGCGTGAGTGCGCCCGCCGTGCGTACAGCGCAGCCATCAGCAACGGTATCGGCAGACGGAAGGGTGATGGTGTGTTCGCAGGAGAGTGCTGCTTTCATGCAGGCGGCATTTTCCGGCTCAACGCCGATGACCTTCACCTGTGGGTTGACGGTTTTTGCCCCGAGGGCAATGCCGGAGGCGAGTCCGCCGCCGCCGATGGGGACGAGGATGGCATCTACGTCCTTGAGCGCGTCGATCACCTCAAGGGCGATCGTGCCCTGTCCGACGATGACGTTGCGGTCGTTGAACGGATGGATGTAGACGTAGCCATGCTCTTTCTGCAGTTCGAGGCTGTGTGCATAGGCGTCGTCGAATCCGTTGCCGTGGAGTACGACGGTCGCGCCGAGTGCGCGCGTTGCCTCCACCTTTAGGATCGGTGTCGTTGCCGGCATGCAGATGACCGCCTTGACCCCAAGCTTTTGCGCGGAGTAGGCGACACCCTGCGCATGGTTTCCGGCTGATGCGGTGATGACGCCGCGTGCGCGTTCCTCCTCGGTGAGCATGCTGATGCGGTTGTATGCACCGCGCAGCTTAAATGCCCCCGTCGTCTGGAGATTTTCGAGCTTCAGATAGGTCGCGTTCCCCGAGAGCTCAGAGAAATAGTCGCTGTATACCAGCGGTGACTTGCGGACGATTCCCTCCAGTCGCTTGGCTGCGGCGTATATATCGGATATGCCTGTGGATGCGACGATCTCTTCATCTGTCGGTACGTGCTGTTCTTCTCCCATGATAATCTCCCCTTGTCTATTTAATGAAGTTAGTCTATCATGTTCATTGAAGCGCGTCAAATTCTTTTCCATCGACGAAAAGTTGTCGGAATAAAGAAGGAGTTTGCCCGTATTTCGCGAATAAAATAAGGAAAAGAAAGCATGAAATACCGTGCTTTCCGATGTCAAGACGAAGCGGAGGTGCGCGATGGGAGATTCCCCATGGGCGTATCCTGATTCCCGTGGATGGGACCGAGGATGCGCTGCGTGTCATTCGTCCGGCGGGAGAGCTTGCGCGTGTCATGGAGGCATCCGTTGATTTCCTCTATGTTTCCCCGTTTGACGAGAGCACGGATGAGGGGATGCGTCGTGGCTTCCCGCGAGTGTTGTACGCCCTGCGGCAGAAGAGGCGCAGGAGATTTTTACCGTCGCGGAGTCCCTTTGCTTCCGCAGGAGGTCGCCCGCGCATGTCATCATCGTGCGGGAATACCGGCGGAGGAGATTCTGCGCTTTATCGACGTGATGGGCATACGTCTGGTTGCCATCAGCGGGCACAAGCATTCACGCGTGAGCGGTCTGCTGCTCGGGAGTGTGATGCAGACTGTCTTGGAGCGTGCACATGCATGTGTCCTCGTGGTAGGAAATGATTGAAGTGGAACAGTGAGGAGGTACTTCCATGATGAAGAATATTTTGGTTCCTGTTGATGGTTCCGAAGGGGCAGACCGTGCGATTGAGCAGGCGGTGACGCTGGCGAAGATCTGCGGTGCAAAGCTGAATTTTCTCTATGTCGCAAACATCAACCAGCTCGCGATCAATGCCGTCCTGTCGGATGCGATTCTCGACTCGGTGACGAAGGCGGGGAATGTCGTCCTCGACCGCGCGATGGAGATGGTGCCCGAGGGGATCGAGAAGAGTCGTTCTCGGATACGGGATCGCCCGCTGTCGTCGTCCTCGATTTTTGCAGAGACGAACGACATCGACCTCATCGTCATGGGCAGCCGCGGCCTTGGGGTCGTCAAGGGTGTTCTGCTGGGCAGCGTCAGCCAGTATGTGGTCGAGCAGTCCAAGTGTCCTGTTCTCGTGGTAAAGTAATGACCGTTGGTTGATTCTTTCAAGCTGCCGCACAGTTGCGGCAGCTTTTTCGATGTAGGACGGGGGGAATGATGGAGGATCAGCGCTTTGCGCGGACGGAGATGCTGCTTGGCGACGCAGGACTTGCACGCCTTGCAGCGAGCTCGGTGGCCGTGTTCGGCGTCGGCGGGGTCGGTTCATTCACGGCAGAGGCGTTGGCGCGCGCCGGTGTAGGCAGTCTGACGCTCATCGACCACGATACGATCGACGTGACGAATATCAACCGCCAGATTCACGCACTCACCGAGACAGTGGGAAAAGCCAAGACCACGGTCATGGCAGAGCGCATTCGAGCGATCAATCCCCATTGTCAGGTACGCGAAATTCGTGCGTTTTATCTGCCTGAGGAGGCGGATTCCTTTTTTGCGGCGCATTATGACTATGCCGTGGATGCAGTGGATACGGTGACAGCGAAGGTGGATCTTGCCGTGCAGTGTCAGGCACGGAATATACCGCTCATTGCGAGTATGGGGGCGGCCAACAAACTCGACCCCACGCTCTTTGCGGTGATGGACATCTATCGCACCAAAGGCGATCCATTGGCACGCATCCTGCGGAAAAAGCTGAAGGAACGTGGCGTGCGGCGTCTCACGGTCGTCTGCTCGCGCGAGCGTCCGAAGCGTCCCGCCGCGGGCATCTGTGCGCCGGCACCGGGACGGCATCTGGCACCGGGCAGTGTGTCCTTTGTACCGCCTGTGGCGGGGATGATTATGGCAGGGGTTGTCGTACGTGCGCTGACGGGTGCAATGGTGGAGGTGTCGTCATGAGAGTTACGGTTCTCGGATGTGGGCGTTGGGGCTCGTTTCACGCATGGTATGCCCAGCGTGTCGGTCATGCGGTGACGCTGTGGGGGCGCAGCGGGTCGGAACACCTCGCGGCACTGGAGAAGACACGGACGAATGAGTTTCTGACTCTCCCATCAGAGGTTCATCTGACGGATGATCTCGCAGCGGCGCTGCAGACGGCGGAGATCGTCATCATCTCCATCCATGCACAGGCACTGCGTGCCTTCCTGCGCGATGTATGCGCACAGGGCCTCATGGAGGAGCTCCGCACCAAGCGGATGATTCTCTGTATGAAGGGACTTGAGATCGGCACGGGAAAGCGCCTGACCACCGTGGTCAAGGAAGAGCTCGGCGCAGACATACAGCCCGTCGTCTGGGTTGGTCCCCGGGCATGTGCAGGACTTTGTGCGCGGCATTCCGAACTGCATGGTGCTTGCAGGGGAGGAGCGGGCGGTGCTGCACGATCTGGTGGAGGTGCTTGGCAGTCCCCTCATCCGCTTCTATTATGGGGATGATCTCCTCGGCACAGAGGTCAGGGGCCGCGGCGAAGAATGTGGTGGGGCTCGCAGCGGGGATGCTCGATGGCTTTTCCTACGGCAGCCTGAAGGGGCACTTATGGCGCGCGGTGCGCGTGAGCTCGCGTTTGGTGCATGCGATGGGGGCGATGGGGACACCATCTACGGGACTGTCGCATCTTTGGCGACTACGAGGCCACGCTCTTTTTCTCCCGCACAGCAACAACCGCCGCTATGGGGAGGCTGTCGTGCGCGGTACGGCAGGCGACTTTCATAAGATCGCCGAGGGTGTCTACACCGCTGAGGCATTGATGGCTCTTGCCGCGGAGTATCGTGTTGAGCTGCCCATCTGCACGACGGTATATGAGATCGTCGCACATGGATGTGATCCACGTGCACAGCTGATGCAGCTGTTTCTGCGGCGCAATAAGAGCGAGAAGGAGTAGGGGATGGAGGAGCGAAAGCGCATTGATGTCGTCGCAGGAGCGATCCTGCGTGACGGGAAGAGTGTTCGGCGCATGCCGCTCTATGGAGCGTATGCGGGGACGTGAGAATTCGCGGGCGGAAAGGTCGAATCGGGGGAGACGGATGCGGCGGCACTTGTGCGTGAGATGCAGGAGGAGCTCGGCGTTGTGGTCACAGTGGAGGAACTCCTCGGCACGGTTGACCACGACTATCCGGAGTACCACATGAACATGCGCCTCTACCTCTGCCGTCTTGTGGAGGGAGAGCCGCAGCTTCGTGTCCACTCCGCAGGGCGGTGGCTCGGGCGCGCCGATCTCTACAGTGTCCCGTGGTTTGCGGCAGATATGGATCTCATCCGGAGAGATCGAGCCGCGTCTGCGCTGACGTTTGACAAGAGGCCGTGCGGAATGCTATAATACATCTCGTATTTCCCCAAAGCCGAAGTGGCGGAATTGGCAGACGCAGCAGACTCAAAATCTGCCGCTGTGTGAGCAGCGTGCCGGTTCGACCCCGGCCTTCGGCACCATTTGAAGATTAGCCGTTATGGCTTCCGAAAACTCCCTAAGAGAACGTGAAACTCTTAGGGAGTTTTTATCCATACACTTGTATTTCTCATACTGATTTATTGGTTGACACAGCGCGTGGAAGCGCGTATATTTAACAGAAAAAAATTTAAGGAAGTACTGATAAATTCAGCACAGCCATCTTACGGTAAGCACTGATAAATGGGTGAATTTTTTCAGTACTTTCTTCGAAAAGTGGAAAGGATGGGTTCCCTTGGCGCATTATTACACTGAACCGTCGCATACGTTCGGAGAGTATCTGCTCGTACCCGGCTACTCCTCGGCGGAATGTTTCCCCGCGAATGTTTCCCTGCGCACGCCGCTCGTCAAATTTCGTCGTGATGAAGAGCCGGCGCTCACGATGAATATCCCGCTGACCTCAGCGATCATGCAGGCGGTCTCCAACGACACGATGGCGATTGCTCTCGCCAAGCAGGGCGGTGTATCGTTCATCTATGGCTCGCAGTCCATCGAGGCAGAGGCGGCGATGGTCTCGCGTGTGAAGAACTATAAATCGGGCTTTGTCAGCAGTGACTCGAACATCAGTCCCTGACACGACACTCGGCGGGTGCTCGATCTTCTCGCTAAGACGGGACATTCGACCATGGCGGTCACGGAGGACGGCTCCGCGAACGGCAAGCTTGTCGGCATCGTGACGAGCCGTGACTACCGTGTTTCTCGGATGTCGCTCGATACAAAAGTGCATACGTTCATGACCCCATTCGAGAAGCTCGTCTGGGCCGATGCGGATGCGACCTCCTGACGCTCGCCAACGATCTCATCTGGGAGCACAAGCTCAACATGCTGCCGCTCATCGACAAGAATCAGCGCCTGCGCTATATGGTGTTCCGCAAGGACTACACGGACAACAAGGAAAATGAGTTGGAGCTGACCGACGACAACAAGAGCTACATCGTTGGTGCGGGCATCAATACACGCGACTATACGGAGCGCGTTCCCGCGCTCATCGACGCGGGCGTCGATGTCCTCTGCATCGACTCCTCGGAGGGTTCTCCGAGTGGCAGCGCATGACGATCCAGTACATCCGCGAGGAGTTCGGTGATTCGGTCAAGGTTGGCGCGGGCAATGTCGTGGACGGTGAGGGCTTCCGTTTCCTCGCAAATGCGGGGGCAGACTTTATCAAGGTCGGCATCGGCGGCGGCTCCATCTGCATTACGCGCGAGACGAAGGGCATCGGACGCGGACAGGCCACGGCACTCATCGACGTGTGCCGAGCGTGACAAATACTACAAGGAGACGGGGGTCTACATCCCCATCTGCTCTGACGGCGGCATCGTCTATGATTATCACATGACGCTCGCGCTTGCCATGGGCGCGGACTTCCTCATGCTGGGGCGTTACTTCTCACGCTTCGATGAGAGCCCGACGGACCGCGTCATGGTGAACGGCACCTACTATAAGGAATATTGGGGCGAGGGCTCGAACCGCGCGCGCAACTGGCAGCGGTATGATCTCGGCGGGAGCAAGAAGCTCTCCTTTGAGGAGGGGTAGATTCTTACGTCCCCTATGCAGGACCGCTGAAGGAGAACGTGCAGACGACGCTCTCCAAGATCCGCTCCACGATGTGCAACTGCGGTGCGCTCAGCCTCCCGGAGTTCCGTGACAAGGCAAAGCTCACCCTCGTCTCCTCGACCAGCATCGTCGAGGGCGGCGCACACGATGTAATCCTGCGCGACAAACTCGGACGGGATTGACGAAGATCAGAAAAAGACGCACGATGCGTGCGCCTTTTTCTTTTTCACATTTGTGGTAATATCAACCATAGGGATTTTTGGGGAATCACGGTTGAAATGACATTTTGCGGATCCGGTACGGATTCATTTCTGCAGTATGCGGAGGAGATATGCAGCAAGGCGCGATCTTTGATATGGATGGGCTGCTCTTTGATACGGAGAAGATGTATCAGCACGGCTGGCTGGTCGTAGCCGATGAATTTGGTGTGCCGCGCAGCCCGGAACTGGGCAAGGCATGCTGCGGCACGAGCGGTGAGACGATGGCGGCGGTGGTGCATTCCTTCTATCCGACGGTGGATGCCTACGCCTATTCGCGTCGTGTGGACGAATACGTCCGTGACGAGGCAGCGAAGAACTTGCCGATCATGCTGGGGGCGCGTGAGCTGCTCCATTATTTTTCGCGCGCATGGCGTCCGTATCGCAACGGCAAGCAGTTCGACAGTGGCACAGATCGAGAAAAATCTCGCGCAGAGCGGTCTGAGAGAGTACTTTGATGCCATTGTCGGCGGTGATATGGTCGAGCGGGGGAAACCCGCCCCCGATATTTTTCTGCGCGCGGCTGCGGCAATCCAGATCGCACCGGCGGACTGCTATGTCTTTGAGGATGGCTACAATGGGCTGCGCGGTGCTTCGGCAGCGGGCTGTGTGGCGGTGATGATTCCCGACACATTGCCGCCGACGGAGGAGATGCGGGAGCTCTGCACGGGGATTTATCCATCGCTGCACGCGGCGCTGGATGCGATCAAGCAAGGGAAGCTGTGACTATTTCCATAGTGAGGTAAGGTAATGGACGAACAGAAAACCATGATGTTCTCCTTCGGGGAGGATAAGCCAAAGGCAGATGTCGTCATACGGGATGTGAGTGCGGCGATGCGGGAGAAAGGGTATAACCCGATCAACCAGCTGGTCGGCTATCTGCTGTCCGGCGATCCTGCGTATGTGACGAGTCACCGCGATGCGCGGAGCAAGATACGGAGTCTTGAGCGGGACGATCTGCTCGATGAGCTCGTGCGCTTCTATCTGGAACACGAGAAATGAGACGCTATATGTCACTCGACCTCGGTGATGCGACGATCGGGATTGCGGTCAGTGACCTTCTCGGGCTGACGGCGCAGGGCGTTGAGACAGTGCGGCGCACGACACTCGAGGCAGATCTTGCCCGCCTTGGGCAACTCATGCAGGAGTATGAGGTCGATGCCCTCGTGGCCGGTCTGCCAAAGCATATGAACGGTGATGAGGGCGAGCGCTGCAGCATTGTGCGCGCCTTTATGGCGGAGGTGGAGGAGCACTTTCCGGGGACGGAGGTACACTACTGGGATGAGCGCCTCTCGACCGTCGCTGTCTCGCGCACGCTCATTGCCGGGGATGTCTCACGCAAAAACGCCGCAAGGTGATCGATAAGATGGCGGCGGTCTATATTTTACAGGGGATTTTTGGATCGACAGAATATGGGAAATCACGGATAAAAAGATGCGCCGGGAGGCGTGCACTGAATTTATCCGTGCTTTCTTGATTGAAGGAGTAGAAGATGACTGAGCAGGAAGAACTTCACGACGAGGACGTTATTGTCGTTATCTCCGATGAGGAGGGAGTGGAGCACTATTACCGCGAGGAGATGATCGTGCCGCTCGGAACGGAGCGATTTGCCGTGCTCGTGGCACTCCACATGGATGCAGATGGAGCCCTTGAAGACAGTGATGATGAGGACGAGGCGACGATTGCCAAGATCATCGTGGATGAGAGCGGCGAGGACATCTACACAGATCCGACGGACGAGGAGTTCGAGGCGGTCTGCCGCGCCTATGAGCGTCTTGCAGAGCAGGAGGAAGAATAAAGGGGATCGCAGATCGCCGCCGCATCAGCGGACCATGATGTTCTGTGGAGCAGGAGACTGCGCGGGCCTACGACACTGAGACAGGAGAGGATGGATTTTTGTTGCGGGAGTCATTGCAGGAGTTGTGGCAGAAGACACGCGACTTTCTGGAGCACGCCGAATGGCAGGAGGCTCTGCGGGCGGTTTACCGCGGAAAAGGGAACCCCAAAGCAAAAGAAAATGATATTTGGCGGGGCGGCTGCGGTTGCCCTCCTCTTCCTTGTTTTTGCGCTTTTTGATCGCGTCGCCGTCCGCCTCGCCCACCAATGAGGGACGCCTGTGTACTTTACCGTACGCCCCGGGATGAGTGTCAGCAGCATCGGCAAGGAACTGCATGAACGCGGTGTGATCGACAGCGAGATGAAGTTCTGGTGGACGGCGAAGCTGAACGGACTTGAAAACAAGGTCAAGACCGGTACGTTCGCCATGCAGACCGGGATGACGCCGCGTGATGCGCTGGAAAAAAACTCGTCTATGGCAATACCGTCACGATCCGCTTCGTGATTCCCGAGGGGTTCGGCGTGAAGGAGATCGCCGAGCGGCTGGAAAAAGGAAGGGCTCGTGCGCGTGGATGACTTTATGGAGCGCGCCAGACATTTCGCCCTATCCCTATATAGAGCAGCATGAGAATGTGCGCTATGCGGCAGAGGGGTTCCTTTTCCCCGACACCTATGAGCTGAGCGATTCGTTCGATGCCGACTCGATCATGACGATGATGGCAGAGAATTTCGATCATCGCCTGACGAAGGAGATGCGCGACCGCGCCAAGGAGATGCACCTCTCGATCTATGAACTCGTAACGCTCGCATCCCTCGTGGAGAAGGAGGCGTATCATGATGAGGATCGCCCGATCATCGCGCAGATCTTTCTGAAGCGTCTGCGCCTTGGTATGCCGCTGCAGGCCGACCCGACGGTACAGTATCTGCTCGATGAGCCGAAGGAGGATCTCCTCTACAGCGACACGGAAGTTGCGTCGCCCTATAATACCTATCAGAATGTCGGCCTGCCGCCGGGGCCGATCGCAAGCCCCGGTACAGCGTCGCTGATGGCCGTGCTGCATCCCGCACATACGAACTATCTGTATTTCGTGGCGGATCGGAATGGAAAGAATTACTATGCAACGAATTATGCGGATCACCTCGCTCTTGTCGATCAGGTGCGCTGATGCAGTGAAGGTGCTCCGATGACGCGCAGACCTGAGCTCCTTGCCCCTGCGGGGACGATGGAGAAGCTGAGGCGGCGCTCCGCTATGGTGCGGATGCGGCGTATCTCGGCGGACGGCAGTTCGGCCTGCGTGCCTTTGGCGGGAACTTTACAGAGGACGAGATTGCGGCGGCCGTTCGCCTTGCTCATGGGATGGGAAAGAAGATCTATGTGACGGTCAATGTGTTCCCGCACAATGAGGATCTGGTGTCACTGCCGGACTATCTGTGCTTTCTTAAGGAGGCAGGGGCAGATGCCGTCCCTCGTTGCCGACCTCGGTGTCTTTATGTGTGCACGCGAGGCGGCACCCGGACTTCCCATCCATGTCAGCACACAGGCGAACAATGTCAACTGGCGCACGGTGCGCGCGTGGCAGGAGCTTGGCGCGGCGCGCGTTGTGCTCGCACGCGAGCTCTCGGCGGCGGAGATACAGGAGATTCGGCGGGCGACGGACGTGGAGCTGGAGCTGTTCGTGCACGGTGCAATGTGTATCTCCTATTCCGGACGATGTCTGCTCAGCAGTTACTTTTACAGGGGCGCGATGCGAACCGCGGAAGCTGTGCCCAGTCCTGTCGATGGAAGTATGCACTGGTCGAGGAATCCCGTCCCGGAGAGTACTATCCCATCGCCGAGGATGAGCGCGGCACCTATATCATGAACTCGAAGGATCTGTGTCTGCTCCCGTATCTGGACGAGGTCATCGCATGCGGCGTGGACAGTCTGAAGATCGAGGACGCATGAAGAGCGTTCACTATGTGGCGAGTGTTGTGAAGGCGTATCGCACGGCGCTGGATGCCCGCCTGTCGGAGCAGCCCTACCATGTCGAAACATCGTGGCTGGAGGAACTGAACAAGGTGTCCCACCGTGCATATACCACGGGCTTTTTCTTCGGAAAGACGACGGCGGAGGATCAGATCTATGGATCTTCGTCCTATGAGCAGACCTCGGAGTTCGTCGGGCTGGTGCGTGCCTATGATGCCGTGACAGGACTGGCAGAGGTGGAGCAGCGCAATCACATGCGCGTCGGACAGGAGATTGAGATCTTTCAGCCGACAGGGGACGTCCTTTCGCCAAATTCTCGATGCCATGTGGGATGCGGAGGGGACGCCGATCGACGCTGCACCGCACCCGCAGCAGATCGTGCGCATTCGGCTAGTGCACCCGGCAGAGCCATACAGCATCCTGCGCCGCGATGTGCCAATGAAAAAGGGGGATGGGTTATGAGTACGGTGATTCGTCGCTTTGCGTGTGCCGAAGGGCGTGTGCAGGGGCGTGGGCTTTCGCATGTTTGTCCGCCAGCAGGCGGTGATGCGTGACATCACGGGGTGGGTCAAGAATATGTCGGACGGCACGGTGACCATGGAACTGCAGGGCGCGACGGATGCCGTCGAGGCGGCATTTGACGCCATGCGTGCAGGAAATATGTTTATCCGCGTGAATCATCTCACGGTCGAGGAACGCGCTCTGCTTGAGGGGGAGCGCAGCTTTGACGTGCGCTATTAGAGGAGTATGATGGGAAAAATATTGGTGTTGAATGGGCCGAATCTCAATATGCTCGGGACACGTGAGCCTGAGATTTACGGCGCGCTGACACTCGCCGACATCAACGAACGCCTGCGCCGCCGCGCGGAACGTGCAGGCCTTGCCATCACATTTCTGCAGTCGAATCACGAGGGCGTCTTGGTGGATGCCATTCAGGCAGCGCGCGGGAACACGGACTACATTATCCTGAATGCCGCTGCCTTTACGCATTACAGTATCGCCATCCGCGACGCCATTTCTGCCGCTGAGGTTCCCGTCATCGAGGTACACCTCTCGAACATCCATCAGCGCGAGGAGTTTCGGCATCACTCGGTGATTGCGCCGGTCGTTTGGGGGCAGATTGCTGGGCTGGGGGCGGAGAGCTATATGGCGGCACTTGAGGCAATCATCTGCCGCATGGAGGGATACAATGGAGATTGAGAGACGAGTCGCGCGTCTGCGTGCGCTCATGGCAGAGAAGGTTCTGGACGGGTGTGCTCGTCACCAAGGAGGAGAGTGTCCATTATTTCAGCGGCTTTCGCGGCGACTCCACAGCACTCCTCATAACCCCCGAGCGGCTTCTTCTCATGACAGACAATCGCTATACGGAGCAGGCGCAGCTGCAGGCACCAAGCTATGATGTCGTCGAACAGCATGAGGGACTGAGCAAAAAGATTGCAGAGGCGGCGCAGGAGCTTGAGATTCTCGCGCTTGGCTTTGAGGGCGGCGCACTGACCTGTGATCGGTATGAACAGCTGAAGCCCTATGCTGGGAGAGATCTCCTTTGACACGTCGCTCTCTCTCGATGCACTGCGCATGGTCAAGGATGCGGATGAGATCGCTGCCATTCGCCGTGCCTGTGCGATTGCCGATGCGGCATTCGCGCACATCATTACCGTCATTCGCCCCGGCATGACGGAGTGCGAGGTGGCTGCTGAGATGGAGTACTTCATGCGGCGTGAGGGCTCGGAGCGCCCTGCCTTTACGACGATTGTCGCCTCGGGGGTGCGGGGCAGTCTGCCGCACGGCGTGGCAAGTACGAAGGAGATCGCGCGTGGCGAGCTCGTGACGATGGACTTCGGCGCGGTCTATGAGGGCTACTGCTCGGACATCACGCGGACCATCTGTGTCGGACGGGCAGACGCGCATCAGCGCGAGCGCTATGATGCCGTGTTCGCGGCGCAGGAGCGTGCACTCGCGGCACTGCATCCCGGGGTCACAGGGATCGAGGCCGACCGCGTGGCACGCGATGCTCTCGCTGAGAAGAATCTTGCCCAGTATTTCGGACATGGGCTGGACATAGCCCTAGGGCTTGAGATCCACGAGGAGCCGCGCCTTTCGAAGTCCTGTCCTGTCGCACTGCAGGAGAATATGCTGATTACCGATGAGCCGGGAATCTATATTCCGGGCTGGGGCGGAATCCGCATCGAGGATACGGTGCTCATCACGCATGACGGAGCGGAGCCGCTGACGCACGCGCCAAAAGAATTTATTGAAATATGTATATAAACCCGCTATAATGTGTAAAGGTATAACAGATATGGAGGAACGAACAATATGATTAACAGCACCGATTTCCGCACAGGCCTGACCATTGAGTACGATGGGGGCGTCTGGCAGATTGTTGATTTTTCAGCACGTGAAACCGGGAAAGGGTGCCGCGTTCGTCCGTACGAAGATCAAGAACGTCGAGACCGGTGCTGTGGTGGAGCGCACGTTCAATCCGAACGAGAAGATGCCTGCGGCGCATCTCGAGACGCATACCATGCAGTACCTCTATGAGGGCGGACGGCGTCTATACGTTCATGAACACGGAGACCTATGAGCAGACGGAACTGACGCGTGAGCAGTTGGGCGATGCGCTGAACTACCTCATGGAGAATATGGAGGTGGCGGTGCAGCAGTTCAAGGGCGCATCATTGGCATCCAGCTGCCGAACTCCGTCAATCTGAAGGTCGTCGAGTGCGAGCCGAGTGTCAAGGGAAATACGGCGACGGGCGCGACGAAGATGGCAAAGGTCGAGACCGGCTATGAGGTGCGCGTGCCCCTCTTTATCAACGAGGGAGATGTCCTGCAGCATTGATACGCGCACGGGCAACTATATCGAGCGCGCCTGAGTATAATCATATTAAATTTGGAGGGTATGAACATGGACAATGAGAAGGATGTTGTAAAGAAGGAAACAGGCCTTGGGACGATTCGTGTCGCCGATGAGGGTCGTCAGCATTATCGCGGGGCTTGCCACGACGGAAGTCGATGGAATTGCGGGCATGAGCGGCGGTATCGCCGGCGGTATCGCTGAGATCTTGGGACGTAAGAATTTCTCCAAAGGGGTCAAGGTCGAAGTCGGTGAGAAAGAGGCTGCGGTCGATCTCACATCATCGTCAAATATGGCATCCGCATTCCTGAGGTAGCCCTTGCGGCACAGGAGAATGTCAAGCGCGCCATCGAGACGCATGACGGGGCTGTCTGTGGTCGAGGTGAACGTGCATGTGCAGGCGTCGGATTCCCTGAGGAGGAGCCGAAGGTCGAGGAGTCGCGTGTACACTAAGTGCGAGTCGGGGCTATGAACCATAGGGGATTCTTAACCGTCTGCTCCTCTTGCCGTATACGATTCTCGGCATGGCACTCGCCGTTGCCGTCGCAGCGGCGGCACTGCGTATCCTGCCGGAGGTATCTGGTTGAATGAACTGCGCTATGCACTGTCCCGTCAGGAACTCCTTGCAGGCTGTGCGGTGTATTTTCCTGTTCAGCCTAAAGTTCTTCTTTCGCGGTGTTTTTCGCGTTTCCTCATCTTCTACACGTACGGACGGGGAGTTTATGGTGATCGAGACACCGGCCGGTTCCGTTCAGGTGGCACTTTCCTGCCGTGCAGGGCATTGTCGAGCGTACTACGCTGGCCATGCAGGAAGTGCGTGAGGCAGCGGCAGTCATTGTGGTGCATGAGCAGCGGAAGGACAGCGCAGATCCGCCCATGCATATTGAGCTGAAGATCAGTATTGCGGATCACGCAGCATTGGGACAGGTGACAGAGCAGCTGACGCAGAGTGTGCAGCAGCATATTCATGAGGTTCTCGGTGTAGCCGAAGTGCCGGTCAAGATCAGTGTGACGGAGATCGGCGCGTCCGGTGCGGCAAAACGCTCTGTGGCGTAGTGGGAGGTGCGCATGAAAAGAATATCTGCTGCAGCTCCTGCAGGAACAGTGGATGTACCATCGCGGACGGACGGGCGGACTGGTGCTCGGAACCCTGTTCGGCGTCTGCGTCCTGCTGTTTGGGTTTTGGAATATTGTCTTTGTGATTCTCTGTGCCGGTATCGGCATGTATATTGGGTTGCAGTCGGAGCATCGACGCTGGTCGAGATCATTGATCTGTCGGGACTGCGGAATCTCTTTTCGGAGGATGTCATGAGCCGCAGACACGCGCGTGAGGCGGCGCGCTGACACTTTTTCAGCGGGAGTTCGATCAGGATCGGCCGCCGACTGTCGCGGCAGGGGATCTTGCCAGCGACGCTGTAGACGGGTTGACGGAGAAGGATCTGCCTATGCGAACGGGCTTGTGCAGGGGTACGTGCTCCGTTCAGCCGGAGATCGATGCGGCGATCGAGCGTATGGCGAAGGAGTGGAAGCTCCATCGCATGGCGCTCGTGGATCGCAATCTCATCCGCATGGCCTACTATGAGATGTGCTATCAGGGAGGAACGCATTGACCCTCCGATTGCCATTAACGAAGCAGTGGAGCTGGCAAAAATATGGGTCCGGACGATGCGGGCCGCTATGTAAACGGTATCCTTGCTGCGCTGCAGAAATCAATGGGATAACTGATGAAAAAGAATCCGTTGCACAGTCGGTGCAATGGTTCTTTTTATCGTCATGGGGAGAGGTGATTATGACCGTTCACAGTGTCAGTGATGTAACGCGCTATATCAAAGGGATGTTTGAGCATGAGACAATTCTGTCGGATCTCCTGATTCGCGGCGAGGTGTCAACTACAAACGCTATCCGTCGGGACATGCCTACTTTTACTCTAAAAGATGCAGGCGCAAGCATGAAGTGCGTCATGTTCAACGGCTATGCGCGAAATCTGCGCTTTGCACCCCGAGAATGGGATGCAGGTGATCGCGGGCGGCAATATCTCCGTCTATGAGCGTGACGGAGCATATCAGCTCTATGTCAGCTCCTTGACACCCGAGGGCGCGGGGGCGCTCGCCCTCGCCTTTGAGCAGATGCGCGACCGCCTCGCCGCTGAGGGGCTTTTTGATGAAGGACATAAACAGCCGCTGCCGCGCTTTCCGCGACGCATCGGGATTGTCACGTCGTCGGCGGGAGCGGTGCTGCGCGATATCCACAATGTCTCCAAGCGACGTTGGCCGGGCGTGCAGCTCATCCTTCATCCCGTTCTGGTGCAGGGGCGCAGGGCGGCGGAGCAGATTGCGGATGCCGTGGCATTTTTCAATGAAAAAAATATCCGGTGGATGTCCTGATCGTTGGCCGCGGCGGCGGGAGTGCAGAGGATCTCTGGGCGTTTAATGAGGAGGTCGTCGTCCGCGCCGTCTATCGGTCGCGTATTCCCGTGATCTCGGCCGTGGGGCATGAGACGGATACGACGCTTGTGGATTTCGTCAGCGATCGGCGTGCGGCGACACCCGTCGCAGGCGGCGGGTTTGCCGTTCCTGATGCGGTGGAGATGGAGCGATTCCTCATGGGGCTGCGCGCACGTCTCGACGCGGGGCGGAAGCGACAGATCGATCACGCCGGCGCGCGCCTGAACACGCTCGTTCAGCGACCTTGGTGCACCAATCCGCGCATGCTTGCCCCGCTGATGCAGCGCAGTGACCGCGCCACGGCAGAGCTCCATCGTGCGGCAAAGGAGCAGAGCGTCGCAGCGCGGCATCGCCTTGAGCTCGTGCTGAAGCGACTGGAGCTGCTCAACCCCGTACGGGTTCTCTACCGTGGGTTCAGCATTGTGGAGAAGGACGGGCGTGCCGTGAGCCGCGTGAAGGACGTCACGGCGGGTGACCGCGTGAACGTACATTTGCGGACGGCAAGATATCTGCCGTCGTGGAACAGGCAAAGGAGCAGCAGAATGGCGCGTAAAAAGAGATGGCGTTTGAGGAAGCACTGGGGGCGTTGGAGCAGATTGTTGCTGAGATCGAGGGCGGGTGATTTGGCTCTTGCCGATCTCATGGCAAAAGTACTCGAAGGAATCAAGCTCTCGGAGTTCTGTGCCACGTCGCTGCAGGCGCGCGGAGGAGACGATGGATCTCCTCGTGCGGGAGACAGCGGACGGCGTCGCACAAGAACCGCTGAAGATCGGAGGCTGAGATGAAGGAACGTTGGCGGGCGCGGCAGGGAGCTGGTGGAGCGTGCGCTGCAGGCGGAGCTGGATCGGACGGATGTGCTCGATGATACGCTGCGGCAGGCGATGGCGTACAGTCTGATGGCAGGCGGGAAACGTCTGCGACCTGTGCTCCTCATGGCGGCAGCGGATGCGGTAGGCGCGGATGGCGCCAGTTCCTGTCCGTGGCGTGTGCGCTTGAGATGATCCACGTATTCCCTCATCCACGACGATCTTCCGGCGATGGACAACGACGACTATCGGCGCGGCAAATTGACCAATCACAAGGTCTTTTGGCGACGGCATTGCCATCCTTGCAGGGTGACGGACTTCTAACGCTCGCGTTTACGGTCATCCTGCGCCAGCAGGATGTATCCGCCGATACACTTCTGCGCGTGGTGGATGAGATCAGTCGTGCTGCCGGTGCTGAGGGCATGGTGGGTGGACAGGGTGCTCGACCTGCGCGCAGAGGAGCATCGCATCTCGATGGAGGAGATGCGCCGTGTCCACATGGGCAAAACGGGGGCGCTCTTTTCGCGCAGCGCTGCGCAGCAGCGCAATCCTCGGTGGGGCGTCCGAGGCACAGCTTGCGGCACTTACGACGTACGCGGAGCAGTTCGGGCTTGCCTTTCAGATCACGGACGACATTCTCGATGTCGTCGGGACGACAGAAGGACATTGGAAAGCCCGTCGGAAGTGATGAAAAAAACCACAAGTCGACCTATGTCTCCCTGACCTCGCTCGAAGAGGCGCAGGAACTTGCAGCACAGACGGTGAAGGATGCGTGCGCGGCGCTCCGTGATTTCGGCACGGAGGCAGATTTTCTGCGTGAGCTGGTGTCCTATCTTGTGTATCGGAAGCGGTAGGGGCACCGTTGAAGAAAGAGCGTTTGGATGTTGCTCACCGTACAGGGGCTTGTACCGAGCCGTGAGCGCGCGAAGCGCCCTCATTATGGCAGGACAGGTGCTCGTCAACGAGCAGCGTGTGGATAAAGCAGGTGCAACCGTTCCCGCCGATGCAGTACTGCGCGTCGTGGGAGAGGATCTTCCGTATGTCAGCCGCGGCGGACTGAAGCTCGCAAAGGGGATCACTGCGTTCGGCATTTGCCTTGCGGGGCGGACAGCGGCAGACATCGGTGCGTCCACGGGCGGATTTACGGACTGTATGCTGCAGAATGGCGCGGTCAAGGTCTATGCGATTGATGTGGGATATGGACAGCTCGACTGGAAACTGCGCACGGATGCACGCGTCGTCAACATGGAGCGTACGAACATCCGCAAGGTAACGCCGGACATGCTGGATCATGCGCCGGACTTTGCCTCGATCGATGTGGCATTCATCTCGCTGGATAAGGTGCTCCCCGTTGTGCGGACGCTCCTCTCACCGGAGGGAGAGGTACTCGCCCTCATCAAGCCGCAGTTCGAGGCGGGAAAGGATCGCGTCGGAAAGAACGGTGTTGTGCGTGACCCTGCGGTGCACGAGGATGTGATTGCACGCGTCCTTGCCACCGCAGAGGGGCTGGGCTTTGTTCCGCGCGGACTGACCTTTTCTCCGGTCAAGGGACCAAAGGGGAATATCGAGTATCTCCTCTATCTGGGGATGCAGGGCGGACGTACGGCTATCGCGGATGAGGAGATCGCCGCTGTGGTGGAAGAGGCACATCGTACACTGGATGGATGAGATGCGGAGCGGATTATGTTGACGGTTGCAGTTTTTCCCTATGTCGAGCGTCCGGAGATGCGGGATATTGTCCTGCGCATCCGCAGCTTTCTTACGGCACGGGGGCGCGTATCATCCTGCCGCGTGCGCGTGCGGCGGAGTTCGGCATGGAGGAGTGCGGTGCAGACGACATCGAGCGTCTGCCCGCCGACTTTGCCCTGAGTCTCGGCGGAGACGGTACACTGCTCGGCATCTGCCGACGCTACGCGGAGAACCCCGTGCCGGTCTGTGGCATCAATTTGGGGACACTCGGCTTTATGGCGGATATTGAGCTCAATGAGCTGGAACGGCGTCTGGGACAGCTCTGTGCGGGAGATTACCGCGTGGAGCAGCGGCCGCTCCTCGCGGGCTATGTGACGCATCCATGCGGCGAAGAGCATTTTCTCGGCTATGCGATCAACGACATTGTGGTGACCAAGGGCGATGTGGCGCGCGTTATCACGCTGGGGCTGACGGTGAACAGTACACCGCTGGTTGCATGCAAGGCGGACGGGTTTATCGTTGCCCTCGCCGACAGGGCTCAACGGCCTACTCCCTTTCGGCGGGCGGGCCGATCATGAACCCGATGGTGCGCGGCATCCTGCTCACGCCCATCTGCGCACATACGCTGAACATCCGCCCGCTCGTCATACGCGAGGAGGACGTGGTGCACATCCATCTGCTCGATACGCGCCAGAGCATCATCGTCACCATCGACGGGCAGGAGACCACGCCGATCCGTCCTGATGATACCGTAACGGTGCGCTGTTCCGACGTGCGGGCGGGCATCATCAAATTTGAGGACAAAGACTACTATCAGACGCTGCGGACAAAACTCTGGAGAAACTGCTAGGAGAGCGGAATGAAACGTCGTCGTCACGACCTCATCAAACAGATCATCCGTGAAGAAATCATCGAGACACAGGAGGCACTTGCGGCAGCGCTCTGTGCGCGCCATGTGAACGTCACGCAGGCGACGATCTCGCGGGACATCAAGGAGCTCCCTGCTCATCAAGGTGCCGGCAGGCGGCGGACGCTATCGCTATGCCGTCGCGCCGCAAGAGGACAGCGTTTTTCCGAGACGCGCATGCGTCGTGTCTTCAAGGACAATGTGCAGAGCTGCGATTTCAGTGAGAACATCGTCGTCGTGCGCACTGCGCCAGGGGCAGCGGGAACGGTGGCATCCGCGCTCGACGCGTCGGCATGGTCGGAAGTCATCGGAACGATTGCAGGGCGACGACCATATTTTTCGTGCTCATCCGCCCGAAGGAGCAGCGGCGGATATCGTTGCACGCATTCAAAAACTCATGCACTGAAAGGAGGGATGTGGTGCTGCACAGCCTACGGATTCAGAATTTTGCCCTTTTTGGAAGAGGTGACCGTCGAGTTCGGCACGGGGCTGAACATCCTCACGGGTGAAACCGGTGCGGGCAAGTCCATTCTGATTGGTGCACTGGGGGCAATCCTCGGCCAGCGTGTCCCTGCCGATGCCATACGCAGCGGCTGTGATTTTTCTGCGTGTGAGGCTGTTTTTTTCCATCGAGGAAAAACTCTGCCGTGTCCGCATTGCTCGCCGAACAGGAGATCGAATACGATGATGAGCTGATCATCGTACGCAAGGTATCACGTGCGGGGAAAAAGCTCCATTCTTGTCAACGGTGCCCATGTGACGCTGACCTTTCTCAAAAAACTTGCGCCGCATCTCGTGGATATCCATGGACAGAACGAGAACTTGGCACTCCTGCGCGAGGAGGCGCAGCGCAGCCTTCTTGAAGGCGGTGATGCCGATCTCGCGGAGCGTCTGTGTGCCTATCAGGGATGTCTATCGGGACTGGAAGGCGCGGACGAAAAGACGTGAGATGCGTACGGAGGAAAATGCGGAGATCGCCGAGCGTCTGGATATGCTCCGCTGGCAGGAGCAGGAAATCGCAGAGGCGGAACTCACAGAGGAGAGGATGAGGAACTCGAGGCCGAGATTCGCCGTCTCTCCCATGCGGAACGCGGTGGAGCACGCCGCCGAGGCGAGCAATCTCCTCAGTGAGGATACAGAGGAGGGGGCTGCCGTCCTGACGGCACTATCGCGCGTCACACATGCGCTGGAGGAGATCGCGCGCTACGATGAGAGCCTTGCGGGGGCGCAGGCGATGATCGAGGCGTATATCTCCTGCAGGAGGCATCCTATGAGGTGCGGGACTACCTCGAGGGCATCGACGCAGATCCCGCCTCGCTGGACAAGATCCAGCTGCGCATGGATGTGATCGAGCGTCTCAAGAAAAAATACGGCGACAGCATCTCTGCCGTCCTATCGCGCCTCGAAGCGCTGCGCACAGAGATCTCCTCCGCCGAACGCTATGATATGGACATAGAGGAACTGGATGCGGCGATTGCAAGGCTCCGTCAGTGCATGGAACAATGCGCCGCGGAGTTGACGAAACAACGGCAGAAGGTCGGTGCGGCACTCTCCGCGAAGATTGAACGGGAGCTGCAGGGGCTCGGCATGAAGCAGGCACGTTTTCACATTGTTGTCACGCCGGAGGCAGTATACAACCCGTGGTGCAGATCGCCTCACGATGCTGTTTTTCCGCAAATGTCGGCGAGGCGGAAAAAGCCTCTGGAGAAAATCGCCTCGGGCGGTGAACTCTCGCGCATCGCGCTCGCGATCACGTCCATTGTTGCGGCACGGGATACCGATGGGACAAAGCATGGTGTTTGATGAAATCGACACGGGGATCGGCGGGCGCACTGCGCAGATGGTCGCAGAGCGGATTGCGTTCGTCGCGCAGTATAAGCAGGTGCTCTGCATCACGCATTTGCCGCAGATCGCCTGTATGGCGGATGTGCATCTCTATATCGCAAAAATCCATCGTCGACGGGCGACGGTGACGCGCGTCGAGCCGCTCAGCGAGAAGGAGCGCGTCCGCGAGATCGCACGCATGGCATCGGGGACGATGTCACCTGGGCAGCACTTGCGAATGCCCGCACCATGCTCGCGGGCGCAGCGACGAAGAAGAAAAGAGTTGAAGCAGTTGGAAATAGGAATGAGGTCTGGATGAAGTACAATAATGTAAAACGTCTGATGATGGTTGGGCTGATTGCTTCGTGCGCAGCGTTTGCCGCAGCGGCGGAGGCAATGCCGACGGCAGAAAGCCGATGGTCGGAATGCCGTCGCCGCTCGTGGAGTATCCGAGCGTCCGCGATGCATGGGCAGTGGCAGGACTGCCGGTCTACACCGACCACTCCTTCCTGTGGGCTATGCGCAGAAGAATGTTATCGTAATCGACAAAAGTCTCGCCGAAATCTTTTATCGCAACAGCGACGGCAAGGAGATCCTCTTCCGCATGGCGGCGGGGAATGCAGATATCAGCGGTGACAGCACGGCGTACGAAGTGAACCAGGTCGTTCAGGCCGGACGGCAGTACATCCGTGTCAGGGGACGGGGCGGATGGTTCGTCTTGCTCTTTGGTCGCGTGGCGGGTATACCTTCTCCCTCTCCTTTGAGGAGCCGGTTTCCGTTGAGGCAGTGGAGGCAATCGTCACCACGATCGCGTGGAATTAAACAGTGCGTCAAAGTTTTTGCGCGAATTGAAAAATTTGTTGCACGCCCGCGATAGCCGTGTTATACTGTTAAACAGATTGTGTGAGTGGGATAAGAGTCGCCGTGTATTTCGGTATGTGTTGGAGAGGTCTATGGAGGTCATTTTAGCGGAACATCTCGGCTTCTGTTATGGCGTCAAACGCGCCATTGAGATCGCCAGAGAGAACGCTTCCCCGATGGGACATCCAGTACACTCGGTCCGATCATCCATAATCCGCAGATGGTGGAACGCCTGAAAGAGGAGGGCGTCGGCACGGTCAGCACACTGGACGAGATGCAGGATGGGACGGTCATCATCCGTTCGCATGGCGTGGGTCCGGCGGTGTATGCACAGGCGGAGCAGCGCGGTCTGAATCTTGTGGACGCAACCTGTCCGCACGTCAAGAAAGCGCAGCTTTCGGCAAAGCAGCTCTCGGAGGGGCTATACCGTCGTCATTATCGGCGAAAAATCACCCGGAGGTCAAGAGTATCTTCGAGTGGACAGCACAGCGGGCACACATTATTGAGAGCGAGGAGGCAGCGGCGCTGCCAACCTTTGGGAAGCTCGGCGTTGTCTGTCGAGACAACGTTTTTCGAGTGATCGCTTTCGGCGCATCGCGTCTGTCCTTCTGGATAAGTCGCGCGACATCAAGATCCTGCGTACGATCTGCACGGCGACGGATATGCGTCAGTCGGCGGCGATCGAACTGGCAGGACGCGTGGATGCGATGATTGTCGTCGGCGGGAAGAACAGTGCGAACACGACACGGCTTGCCCAGCTGTGCAGTGAAAAATGTCGAACCTATCACATTGAGACAGCAGGTGAACTGCAGTCTGATTGGTTGAATCATATTAATAAAATTGGTATTACAGCCGGTGCTTCTACACCGGACTGGATTATCAAGGAGGTTTTTAAACAGTGTCAGAGCAGAGCATGAAGGAACTTTTTGGAACAGGAAGATATGCCCGATATCCAAGAGCGCACCGTGGTCAAAGGGTTGTTGTCCAGGTATCCCGCGATGAGGGCGTATGTGGATATTGGCTACAAGCAGGAAATTCCTGTCTCCAAGAGGGATCTTGCCGTTCCTGCGCCGGACGATGCACGCGACGTCGTGAAGGTCGGCGATGAGATTGATGTCTACATCAAGTCTCTCGGCGGCGATAACGGCGGCAGCCTCTCGAAAGGTCGAAGCTGACAAGATGGCCGCATGGAAGGACATCGAAGTCATCAAGGAGAAGGGCGAGACCGTCGAGGCGAAGGTCGCCAAAGAGGTCAAGGGCGGACTTGTCGCCTACGTCATGGGACTGCGCGGCTTCATCCCTGCCTCCCAGATGGAGCTTCACTTCGTGAAGGATCTCTCGGTCTACGTTGACCAGACGGTTGAGGCGGAGATCATCGAGATCGACGTGCAGAAGCGCCGTCTCGTCCTTTCGCGCCGTAAGCTGCTCGAGCGTGACCGCGCGGAGAAGGAAGAGGCTGTGTTCTCTGCCATCGAGCCGGAGCAGATCGTACGCGGTACGGTCAAGCGTCTCGTGGACTACGGAGCCTTCATCGACATCGGCGGTGTGGATGGTCTGGCACATATCTCTGATCTCGCGTGGCATCGCGTCAAGCATCCGTCAGAGGTGCTCGAGGTTGGGCAGGAGCTCGACGTCTACGTAAAGAGCGTGGATCGCGATGCGAAGCGTATCTCCCTCTCGGTCAAGGATACCCTTCCGGATCCGTGGGTCGAAAAGGCAGAGAAGTACGCAGAGGGCGACTTCATCGAAGGCAAGATCATCAAGCTGACCGACTTCGGTGCATTTATGGAAATCGAGCCAGGCTTTGATGGACTGATTCCGATGGGCGAACTCGCCGAAAAGCGCATTGAGCGTGCGGACGAGGCAGTCCACACGGGCGACGTCGTTGTGGTCAAGGTGCTCCGCATCGACACGAAGCGCAAGCGTATCTCCCTCTCCATCACGAAGGCAAAGCGTGATGCAGACAGTGCCGACATCAAGAAATACGTCGACGAACGACAAATGGAAAAGATTGAGGCAAGTGAGAATATAGAAGGTTAGGTTGCTATATATATCGACTAGCTTAAGCAAAGATTACTAGTATGTGTTTTTATAAAAACGAGGTGATTTAATCACTCTCGTTTTTATGATGTAAGATACAGTTTGATTCATGGTTGACAGAATGACTGATAAATTAGATCTGGCAGATTGGCGTAGTGCTTTCTGTCCGATTGAGGAAGTAAACTGGACATATAGTAAGGCGGTGTAAAAGATTTGCAAATACAAGTGGAAAAAATGCGTCAATATCCTTGTGCCGAATTTATCAACAAATTCTTAACACAGTCCATAGAAATTATGCAGAAAATTTACAGACAGAAAGAATATGATGTGTTCGCAGGAGGGGATATCGTTTGCAGGTAGCGGTGTTAGCGAGTGGAAGCAAGGGAAATTCCGTCTATATAGAGCTGGACAGGGGTGCGTCTTCTGATCGATGCTGGCATCAGTGCGGCACGGATCACGAAGGCACTCAGAGCCAATGAAATCGATCCGCAATCCATTGACGCCATACTCCTTACCCATGAGCATATCGACCATGTGCGAGGTCTGAAGACTCTGTCGAAGCAATACCACCTGCCGATCCTTGCGACCCGGGGGACTCTTGCTGGAATTGACGGGGGTGCCGCGTTTGCAGAGGATATGCATTGTATCTCTGGGGATTTTTTTGCGTCGGTGATGTTACCATCACCCATTCCCCATTTCCCATGATGCGGCAGAACCCTGCGGATTCCGCGTGGAGGGCTCATATTGCTGTACACTTGCTACCGATCTTGGTGTTGTGACAGATACCGTACAGGAGGCGATGGAGGGGGCTGATGTGCTCGTCTTCGAGGCCAACCACGATACAGATTTACTCCGTAAAGGAAAATACCCTTGGCCGCTCAAACGGCGAATTCTCTCCAACCGTGGACATCTTGCCAATGCCGAAGCGGGATGGGCACTGACGCGCATGAAGAAGATACCGCACAAGGTTTTTCTGGCGCACCTTTCGGAGAAAACAATGGCCCTCGATCTTGCTTTCAATACGATCAAGGATATTCTCGCAACGCGCGGTATGACGATGGATGTCGAATCCTGTCTTGCCCGAGGGCGGAGCGGAAGTCAAGCTGTAAAGAGGAGCTGTTATGATGAATTTACATTTCAAACGCCATCGTCGCAAGGGCGTTGTTTTGACCGCCGCCGCAGTGTTGGCATCCCTCGCAATCTTGGGTGGATGTTCCATGGGCACAGCTGCCGACACCCGAACGACAGGGACAAAACCCGCACAGACCGTGGATGTTTCCAATATCTCTGATGCGCGTAATACCCCCGTAGTGCGTGCGGCAAAAGCTGTAGGTCCTGCTGTCGTTGGGATTACGAACAAGGCTGTGGCACGCGACTGGTTCAATAATCCGGTGCAGACAGAGGGCGTCGGCTCCGGTGTTATTTTTTTCGCAGCGACGGCTATATCGTCACGAACAATCACGTAATCAGTGGGGCAAAGAAATCATCGTTTCTCTCGCAGATGGACGATCACTGAAGGAAAATTGATCGGTCAGGATGAATTTACAGACCTTGCTGTGGTGAAGGTGGATGAGGACAATCTTCCGACAGCCGTATTCGGCGATTCGGACGGTGTTGTTGTCGGAGAGCCAGCTATTGCGATCAGCAATCCCATGGGGCTTGAGTTTCAGGGCAGCGTTACGGCGAGGTGTGATCAGTGCCTTGAACCGAACCCTTGACATCAGTGATAAACGTGTCAAGCTCTTTCAGACGGATGCGGCAATCAGTCCGGGCAACTCCGGCGGGGCATTGGTCAATGCTGATGGAGAGGTCATCGGAATCAACAGCGCGAAGGTCGCAGCGAGCGGCGTAGAGGGAATGGGTTTTTCCATTCCGATCAATACCGTACAGACAATCGTAAATGAGCTGATTGAGAAAGGTTATGTGGCACGCCCCTATCTCGGTGTATCCGTCTTCGATCCAGACACGGCAGCTCGCTACGGCTACCAGCTGAACATCGATAAAGGGCGTCTATATCTTCCGTCTGACACTCGACGGTCCCTGCGGTAAAAGCAGGCTTCCAACGCGGAGACATCATCCTTGAGATTAACGGAGAGGAAGTCAACAGCGTTGCTGACCTGCGGAATAAGATTGCCTCCTATAAGGTCGGTGACAAGGTGGCGGTAACCTATGAACGAAACGGTACGAAGAACAAGGCAGAGGTCGTTCTGGAAGAGATGCCGCAGGAGGATCGTTGAAAATTACGATTGTCTGCGCGGGAAGCTAAAGGAGAAATATTTACGCGACGGTATTGCAGAGTATGAAAAACGTCTCCGCCCCTATGCCGATCTGCGTACGATCGAGATCATCGAAGAACGCGTGAAGGATCGACCTTCTCCCGCGGAAAAGGATGAAGTTCTTCGCCGCGAGGGCGAACGACTGTCTTCGCAAATCCCACAGGGGCTTACCTGATCGTTTTTGGATGTGGGCGGCGAGGAGATGTCTTCCGAGAAATTTTTCCGCACGGATTGATCGTCTGATGCTCATGGGAGAAAGCCATATTGCATTTCTAATTGGTGGTCCCTTTGGACTGTCTGATGAATTGCGCCAACGAGCAGATCTGCGTCTGTCCTTCTCACATTTACCCTGCCGCATCAACTGATACGGCTGTTCTTAATCGGAACAGATCTATCGCTCGTTCAAGATCAGCCGTCATGAACCATATCATCTATAACACTTGAGAAGAGTGTTCCTTTTCTCCTCATTGAACGGGGAGGGAACACTCTTTGTATTTATAAATGCATATTGTATTCATGCTCACAACTGCTATACAAAACTTCATCCTCTATGCTATACTCATTTTCGTTCACTGGATAATCTCCAGGAAGGATAAGAGGGAGGAATTATTATGTCGAACATGAAACAGTACGTGGATGATATTTTTGGATCTGGTATCGAAGCGCGATCCCGATCAAAAGCCATTTTAAAAAAACACCGTCAGTGAGGTGCTGACCTCGGTTGTCCCTCTCTTGGAAAAGCATCCTGAGTATAAGGAGCACAAGATTCTGGAGCGCCTGATCGAGCCGGACCGCATCATCTCCTTCCGAGTCCCTTGGGTAGATGACAAGGGGGAGATTCAGGTCAACCGCGGCTTCCGCGTCCAGATGTCCAGCACCTTGGGCCCCTACAAGGGAGGTCTTCGCTTCCATCCAAGTGTTACACTTGATATCCTGAAATTCCTTGCTTTCGAACAGGTCTTCAAGAATGCTCTGACCGGCCTTCCCATCGGCGGCGGCAAGGGGGCTCAGATTTTTGACCCGCACGGCCGCTCAGATAACGAAGTGATGAAGTTCTGCCAGAGCTTCATGACGGAGCTCTATCGTCATATCGGTCCGAATGTGGATGTGCCGGCAGGCGATATTGGCGTCGGCGGGCGTGAGATCGGTTATCTTTTTGGACAGTACAAGCGCATTCGTGACTCTTACGATGCGGGTGTTCTGACAGGCAAACGTACGGACTACTGGGGAAGTCTTGCGCGTACTGAAGCGACGGGCTATGGTCTTCTCTACTTCGTGCAGGATATGCTTGCGGCAAAAGGAATCGACCTCGCAGGCAAAACAATCGTTGTCTCCGGCGCTGGAAATGTCGCTACATACGCCATTGAGAAGGCGCAGGAATTTGGTGCGAAGGTTGTGACGTGCTCCGATTCGAACGGCTATATCTATGATCCGGACGGCATTGATCTTGCCGCACTCAAGGAGATCAAGGAAGTGCGTCGTGCACGGATCAAGGAATATGCAGATACGCACCCGAATGCAGAGTATCACGAAGGATGCAGCGGCGTCTGGTCGGTGAAGTGCGATATTGCACTTCCGTGCGCGACACAGAGTGAAATCGATCTGGATTCTGCCAAGCTGCTGGTCGCCAATGGAGTGCAAGCAGTCGGCGAAGGTGCAAATATGCCGTCTACGCTCGACGCCATTGCTTATTTCCAGAGCCACAAGGTACTCTTTGCCCCGGCAAAGGCGGCCAATGCGGGCGGTGTGGCCGTATCCGCCCTTGAGATGTCGCAGAACTCTGAGCGCCGCCAGTGGACTTTTGAGAAGGTGGATAAGCGCCTTCGCAAGATCATGAGCCATATCTACCGTGATGCAAAGAAAAATGCAGAGCTTTATGCTGACCCCGATGATCTCGTTGCGGGCGCAAATATCACTGCATTCTCCAAGGTGGCAGACGTCATGCTGGCACACGGGTTGGTCTAAAAGAAATCGTTTGAATGAGGGCTGCTTCGGCAGCCTTTTTTCTATGCGTACCGTGCATAAGCCCGACAATTGTGCTATAATGGGCGAGATTTTAGTGGTACCAGACAGGTGCTATGCTTCTGCTGGTATAGTCGAAGGAGGATTTATA
>BNJU01005489.1_pt1 | contig 74445 bp, 71 predicted proteins | sample 8539281 | NCBI WGS metagenome assembly BNJU01 (sample SAMD00202456, study PRJDB9452) | human saliva metagenome | isolation source: human saliva | place: Japan
GAGATTTTTCATTGTTTTGCTTCTTGCTGCTTCATGATCGTTTCAAACTCGCTTTTTTGTTTATCAAATACACAACAAAAACCTTTAACATGAGCGATGTGGATTATAAATTTTGCTTGTAGATAAAGTGCGTTAAGCGCTTCTAGCTCACTTTGCAGGAATAGATGAAAAGAGCAGTTCGTATGATGTGAAGTCGCTTTGCAATATCGTACGTACTACTTCCAGACAAAAAGACAGAGTGGTGAGCTTGACTCAAACAAAGATCATCTCAAATTAAAAGAGTAAATGAGCTAAAGCTTCGGTATAAACAAGCAGAGCTAGATATGTAAATCGCAGGTTTGTAAAATAAGTAAAAAATGATTGCATTTTTACTCAAATTACGTTATTTTCAAGGCTAAATTATTAAAACCCAGCTATCTAATGGATTAAATTAAAACTAACTATTTAAGGCGATTGATATGATTTTAAAAATATTGTTGGGGGTTTGCTGTAAATTGGGATTTAAAAAATCGCTATATAGTTAACATCGACAATTTAGCGACTTACACCAACTCCAAAAGACAAAGTATATGCTCTACACTCACGTGTGGTTTGTCACACATTTTGCCGTGCTCGTTTCACAGGGTACCACTACGAGCAGGGCTTGCAGTACTTCTGGTACGCGAGATGAGGCAGATAAAGAGGCTGACTGACATCGCTTTATGTGGGCGGTGGCACGACATATAAACGAACGAGGCTTGAAAAACGCTAAAACTCGCAGATCTCTTTAGTATCGGGGACATCTCTCAGCAGAGAGCGACCCAAATCACACATCTCGTCAGAGCCTAAGCCGTTTGATGGGCTCATCAACCGCTTAGCAATGGGGTGCAAAACTTTGATGATGAGACTAAAAAGGGTTGGCAGGAATACGAAAATTGGCTCGGCTGAGAGAGCAAAAAGCAGGCAGGCTATCGCTCTTGGCAAGGGTCAATTATCAGCCTAGATCTCATCTTTAACCTACCAAATCAAACAAAAAGAGCAGATCATAAACGACGTAAATGTCGCAAAATCAATCTCTCCGCAACCGTCACCCTTCTATCCGCTCATGAAATCAGGCTATGAAGAACATCCTTTCGCGCACTAGGCGTCTCAAACGTCGATAATGAGCGCCGTTACAGATCATCGTGAGCAGATTACCGCGCAAGGCGGCTACGAACAAAGCAATGCATGGGCATTTTCAAATGAAAAGCGCAGACTTCGCGACGAATATGTGAGCTCGGTAGAATACGTAGGCGTTGGCAGTGGGGCGTTGGCCTGGCAAACAGCGACTTGTAATGCGTACCTTTAATCTACTTACGACTACAACGAAAGATCAGGGAATGAAACCAAAGCCAGTCATCTAAAATGCGCATTAGCAAAAAGAGGGGGCTAAAATAACCATTTTTTAACAGGAAGCTTGACGGTGCGTCGATATCAAACCTACGCGAGCAAACAACATCAACAAAGACTCACTGTCGGCCAGCTTGCTAAAACTTGTAAATGCACGATCTACGAGAAGAAAAATGGCGTTATCGACCAACGCATTTTTATGAAATACATCTGCGTCGTGCTCATGCGACTTTAATATGGCATAGACAAAAGGTGCGCGCGATATTTCAGGATGACCGCGAAGATCAAACACCAGCAAGGTGCTTCACATCCGCGGTGAAAATACCGAGCAGGTAGTAAACATCATTCAACCACGTGCTGCCATGTAATGTACCGGGTAATAAAAAGTAATCTTTCAATAATCAAAAGTAGTGATCCTGACGCTTGCCCAGCGGGCTTGGCGTCCTGGACGCTCTCTTTATCAACAGCAGACGCCATTAAAGATTGCGCGCTCCTTGGCAGCTAAATTGGTTGTTGCGCCCTCTTTTTCTAAGCATATCGCTGCAAACATCTCACTTTGGAAGTACGGGCGCCGGTGTCTGACTTGAATATCGAAGCGTAAACCACTGATGCAGACACGCCAAATGGCGTGATAAACAGATAACAAGGCGAGATCTTAAGCAAGTCTAAACAACGACATAAAACGGTACATTTGCCTTTATGAGCGCTACTGACTTCATAAAGCCTAGTTTTATCATCTGTGCAGTATCTATCTTTGCGTGATCGCCAAAGTTTTATATTTCTGACCGTTTGGATCGGTTACGACACTTTTTATAACCTTACGCTTTTGTAAATTCACTTCTATTTTAAGACTCAAGGGACGCAAAGATGACGCGCTGCCGAGCACTGACGACATCGTTGAGGGGCATGAAACTTAGTCTAAACAGAGCAGAGCGCAAATTGGCTGATGAGCTACGGTGACGGGCGACAAGCGCCAAGCATGGTAAGCGGCATCTATCACATTGATAATTTTACAAAAGCAATGATGCTTTCCATGGCTCAGTCGGACTTTGCGTATTTTGTGCGGCGTGGCATTTGGCTGGGCGAGCCTGCAAACGCCGCGCCGGCCTAACGATACTGGCAGGAGAAACGTTTATGAGCATGGTTGACTCACCGCCAGCCATAGCGCAAGGTGAGCTTAAGAAAAGATCATGAGTTCGGTAAATGATTTTAAGAAGGCTTTAGGGTGATGACAGTCTAAGCATTGGTGGCAAAATGTCGGGAAGCTAAAGATATAGAGGTATCAGCTTCTGAGCAGAGCAAATTGGCGCTAAGATGTAATTGAGAGATCAAGCGTGGCGAGATAACATTATCATCTGGTAAATAAGCGTGAAACACGCCTCAACATTCTTTGCCGGTTTAGCCGCCCAATAGTCGTTAATTACAGCATTAGCACAAAGATAGATGAGCAAATTACAAACTATCAAGCAAGATAAGCGCCATCTTTGCTGATTTTTATCTATTTTCATAAACTCTCATGGCTTTGCCAGCCAAAGGCGATATAGAACTTTGGTGTTGCCAGATGAAATAAAAAGTAAGTGTTGACGTAAACTTAGCACCACGCAGCTCTCAACCGGCCAAAAGCGCCTAAACTGCTGTAGCCATTTAGGTACCGTTCTATCCTTATCGCTTGATGGGGTGGGCGGCGATCAAGATCCGACCATTTAGCGTAAGTACACAAAAAATTGCCGTTTTACAAAGCAAGGCATCAGCGTCATCGCTGTAAGCACGATGATAACTTCTTTGACGTGGCCTTCTAGGATCATTTTAGTAAAAGATGGTTTTGTGCGTGAGCGGCGAGGCTGAGCGCATAAGTGCCGCAAAATGCCGTTGAGAAGATAAAAATAGGTATTTTTACACAAAGAGATTTGGTGCATACTCCAGGCTTCTTCAAGATCAAATAAATTCCGGTGGTAATTTTGAAAAATTAAAAAGGCAGTATGTCTTGCTCAGGCTTGACAGCACCTATCTTGGCGCTTTCATCATACTTTTAGTTAGCTACTTGTTCGTTTGGTCTGATAGCGATTTTTATCTTCAAGATAAAGCAAAAGCTAGCCAACCACAACACCGAGCGCTTAAAGTTGGCTTTTTACGAGTGCGGATGAAACAAGCAATAAAACAGCCAAATAAGATAAATATCACTACTTTTGATTACTGTTATTTATTTGACGTTGGGGTCATTTTATGTATCCGTGGGCAGTGGATTTTGGGCTGCTTGGGCTGTTGGGCTAATAATCTTTCTTTTGTAGCGATCTTACTGTCAGCTGCCTACGCATGGCAAAAGGTCTTTAAATAGCAAACATCAGATAAACTACGCTGCAAATGGCGGTCTGCCAGTGGTTTTAACAACCGTTGATAAGCTCGTGCGGTGGGCAGGGCAATAACTGGGCGCCAGCTGCGGGCTTGCATAACAATACGATCCGAGATGATGGCAGAGTGGCGCTATGAATATGACTTTGATGGGTTGGTACTATATTTCGCGCTGGCCCAGGCACTCAGAGGTGATGATCATAGCTGGCACGCTAACTAAAAACGCTGAATTACAAAAGTACCCACGACCAGATGCCTGGTAAAATTGGATCATCTCGATGGGTAGCTGTTACAAGCTACTGGTGGTATGTTTAACACCCTACTCAACCGTTCAAAGGGTGAACCACATAATCCCCTGTCGATATCTACGTCGGGGCTGTGCCCGCGCCCAGAGACACTTCAGTACGCACTTATGATGCTTCAAAAAAAGATAAGAAAACAAAAGTGCATTTGGGGCGCAAAAGCAAAAAGCTTAAATATGAGAGAGTATAAGCCAAAAACGACCTGCAAAAAAAGCAGTACTACTGGCGAAATTTTTATATAGCTAAAGAGACGCCAAAGAAGCAGCAAATGGCTCGAAATTTGACGAGGGCTCGCTATTTTAGACAAAAGCGGAGTCAAATTACATCAGCTGCGTGAGTTTGACCAACTTGTTCTCTACGTAAAATTCGAAATGAAAAATTGCAAAAACGCGAAACGTTAAAGAGCTTTGGCTACGAGCAGCTTTGTGACTTGCGGCGATTGATTATATAAGCATAAAGGTGGATATGAGGTCTTTTTATCGGCTTTAGTATTGTAAAAATAGGCACACACAGAGTAGAGTGCTTTGTCAAAAGGATGAAATGCTAAGCGTTTTGTGAGCTTTTAACTAAAGCACCAAACTGGGCTGAGCGCAAGATGTATGATCTAGTGGCGTTCTCATCATCCGGTAAAGCGTCTTATAATGCCTGACTGGCACTCGCGCCCACTACTGAAAGCTATCCGCTGAATTGGCGACGAGGCTGCTAAATGGTACGGGTGGATAGGTACGGGGTGAGTTCAGAGAGCAGATCGGCGAGAACCGCATTCCAGCGTGGATGAAAGATGCAACTGGCTTTTCACGCGTGTTTGACGAAAACGAAGACTATGAATATCAAGAAGAAGGCGGCGTGGTTGTCAAAACTAAAATGACAAAGCCAGATAGTAAGGAAAGATATGAGCGGGCACCAAACCACTTCGCTCATTTTTTGAAAATTGGTCCAGGCAAAATGACGAGATGCTAAGTACGGCACACAACATGGCGCTCATGGACAGCTAGCTCGTTAGCGAGCTTGACGATTGTTGAAAAGGTCGATGCGCGCTATACCAGAGGTTGGCTTTATGCACCGAGCGTTGAATGGCTGAAAATATGACCTATCAGAAGTTATCGGTGACTGACAGAATTGGATTACATGTACTCAGTGCCAATAACTGCGTTTGCGCGGCTGTGGAAGCTTTGCGCCGTAGGGGTGCCTCACCGTGCGCAAGTCATTAAGTGCTTTTGGAGCTAAATCGCATCAGCTCGCACCTTTTATTACAGCCACATGCGCCCTTGACGTGGGGGCTGCCAGACGTATTTTATACGCGTTTGAAACGCAATGCACATCGCCAGTCTCGTAGAAAAATACTGCGGCGCAAGGCGCTCATAGCTCCGCCAGAATGGTGGCGTGCCGCCAGTCTCCCTGATGGCTGGTGCGGGGAGCTGCGCCGATGCGAAAGATACCAAGCGACATCACGCTTTAATTTGCTGAGTGAAAATAAATTTGGCAACAGGGCTAATGAGCGTGGTGTGATTGGCAAGAGCTGTATAGTAGCGGCTGTCTGGCGTCATGCTGAAACAAGCGGGGTGGCGCGCGACATCAGAAAAGAGCCATATCTCATCTACGACGGTAGGGTACGGTGCCCGCCGCAAGGGGCGACTGCCCATGAGATACCTGCTTTATATCGAAAGTGCGAGGAATGCGTGAAAGTACAAAAACGGTCGTTAGCAAGTATCAGACAAAGTAGCCCTGCTATCATCGCCGACGCGCCAGGTATGTGAGCCTTCAAAGAGCGAATAATGAGTCGTACTCATTAATGCGGCATTTGTGCTGATAACTCAGGGTCCTAAAACCGCAAGGGCGGTACTTTCGCTGGTGAGTCGCCAAGGGCGAGCTTGGGGTATATAAAGCTCGAACGGTGGCGCAAGCCGTATCGCCTAAAATTCACTCCAAGCTTTTAGCTGCACCAATTTACGAAGATAATGGTTGGGCCGGTACGTAGCGGATGTGGCTGCGATAATTAGCGCTGGATATCATCTTAGGCGAGGTTGATAGATGAAGAAGGTTGATCTTAGGCATCTAAAGGGCGAGTTTGAGCGCGCTCTGGACAGCAGATAAAGGCTGGAAGCGAACGAGGTGGTATTTTTGTTTGAGATAGGAGATTACAGCGGTGTCTAGGCCGTAGGTGACTTATAACCTAACTGCGGTGATGAACTCGCCGGGTAACAAGTTGATTGGGCATTAACGATAAAAAAGGGCCAAGATATGAAGTTAATGATCTGGTAGCGGGCAGAGCCTAAGTATCGCCATTACTAAGTTTGAGCGACAAGTAGCAAAAAGATAAAACGCAGTTTAAATACATCTCATGCTTTGAAGATAACGAGCTTGGCAGTAGGTGATCCGCTGCGAGATGGGATCGATAGCGCTATGTCTTGGCGCTTCTTTACCGTATCCATTGGTGCAAAATGAGTTTTGACGAGCGATGATGGGCTCATAAGTGGCGAGTGCAACGTGGGCGAGGAGGAGTTTGAGGAGCTTGGCGATGGATAAGGATGTTAAAAACGTGATCATAGATGACTCACTCTTTGTTCATCAGACAAAGATGGAATCTTTCAGCTGCCAAGTACGGGCAAAATGTCGTTTTAGCAGGCGGCAGTGGTGGGCAGGCGGCGGTTGGCGAGCTAAGGAAGCGACAATTTTGACGGGCGGTCAGTCTATCTAAACAAAAACGCAAGCGACGGATCGTGGGCGGCGTGCGGTTTGGCATCGTGGCGAGAACGAGGATGGCGTCCACCCAAAATTAAAGGCAAAAGACTTTAGCGTGAGGCTTCGGTAGAAGCAGTCCAGCGCTAAAGGCACAGTTGCCGTGTAGCGCAAAGGTTTTGATGGATGCATTTAAACAAGTAGTGAGATTGGCAAATGAAATCACCATAAACGATCAAATTACGAGGCAAACGAAGGCGGTATCCTAAACGCAGGGCAAATAGCATCTACATCCCTGCGCTTTGCTACATGATGGCTGTTCGCCAACGCTTGCTTACAGGCTTTACGCGGATGGTAAACCCGGCAAAGTGGTCTATAGCTGCAACGCCAAAGCCAAAGAGGATATGCATTACTACCGTGCGCCAGAGATCGCTGCTGAGCGATGCGATCATGCAGACCTGCTGCGTCAATCACCACTTCAGTGCGGCGTTTGCGATAAAGTGGCGGTGCGAAACTGGGAGTGACAACGCATTTGTAACCGTGAGCAGAAATTACGCCATAGAGACACGCACAAACCGCACAAAAATGGAGCTGACTACGACCCTTTGCGTGGGTCTCTGCGAGAGGTGCGTGACGGTTGCAAAAATAAGATCGGCGAGCGCGCTAAAAACGGTGCCAGGGGCGTTGGAAGTGCCGAATACAAAGGGGCATGCAAAAGATGCCTGCGCCGTCTTGCTTGGACACAAAGAACCTCATTGCCCCCAATGTGGGCGAAATTTGAGCTATACTCATTTGCGGTGAATGCATCAACGTCTGCCTCAGCGCGGCAACTCAAGACCACCAGTATGGCTCAAACATCTGGGGCTAGCCGTGTCCCAGCTGGAATCCGCATCAGCGACTGCAGACTCATTTTATGACGTAAAATCGAAAAGCACTAGCGATAAAACAACGTTACCGCGTTAACGCGACTCGCTGGCGAGATCGGCGGTGCGGCAGGTTGCCCTGACTTTTCCCACAACGAAAATGCCACGTAAAATGAGACAATTTAACGACTGGTCTTAGGATTGCAAAACGGCAACCATCATCTCCATTAATAGCTTCATAACAAAGGAGGCGCTTGTTTGGAGCGCTTGAGAGAAAATGATCGGTATAAACGATGAAGCTTTTAAAATTTCAAAATTCTTAAATATTTTTTAACTTAGACCCCAGCGGCCTTAGCTCATATAACGCAGACTATGAGAGCCTAAAATATGACTTTGTGATCTGACTGGCAGCTTCTTGCGCCATGAGCAATAACTAACTATAAACAAATGCGCCCTTAAGATGAATAAAGGCTGGTGGAATTGCTCACATCACATCGCTGATGAGGTGGTGAAAAATACTCAAAAAATTTCGCCTGTGTGAGCTATAGGCTGGGGTTGGAGCCGTCACTCTTTTGTTGGCAAAAGCAGAATTGAAAATTTACCAACAGCGCTTCAGGCTAAGACGCAAGGTAGAAGAGAGCTTTGACAGAAGTAGCCATATGGCGAGGTGAGCTAAATCCCGCTCATTTTAGGTAGCAGCTTTTACGCTCATGAAAATGCAAGTTACTTGCAGCCCTTGCTGGAGTGATCGCAAAGAACACGCCCTTTCATGTGATGCTCATACCGCCTCACGAACTCATGGTGTGGCTAAAATTGTCCGCTTTCACGAGGAAAAAAGCACGGCAGACATGAGATACAATGAAATGGGTGAGTTTAAATTGGCATTTTGAGGGCGATCATGACGCTGGTGCGCTAAATCAGCAAGAGGAGCACTTTACAAACACTCAATAACAATGGATGCCGATAAATGCGGCTTTGGCTCATAGCGGCTACTTCGTAACGACATCGCAAATGCGCGGGCTAGCGGCACAAAAAATACGATTGACTACAGCGCAGCTGCAAAAGAAAGGGTTACAATGGCGTTCGGTGATGATTTGAAAGATACACACGACCAGCACAAGCCACAGGGCCTAAGCTTGAAATCTCAATTACGCCAAAGATTGATGTAAACCACTTTTTAAAGAACAAATAGAGCTAAAACCCAAAAGGACGAAGCGCTAATAAGTCTTGCAAATCCTATAAATTGCCTTCATTTTTACACAAACTACCTTCTTGAATTATTAAACATGACTTTTACATAAGTAACGGGTTTATAGCTGATCCAAAATTCACAAAATGAGCGGTCATTTAGAAAAAAAATGGGCAAGCTTGCCATTTGCGTTGAGCTTGATAGTGAGCTGGGAGCATTGGCGCCTGTCTTGGCGACTACGACGAAGCAGTGTAACGCCATTTTTTGAAACAGTGCACTACGCTAAGCGTAAAAATAATAAAAGGCAAGAGAATGGGTGAAATGCTATTTTCGTGATAACAACTATTGTTAAAGCAGTCTCGTCATCTTGGCCGTCATGGCCGAGCCTTGCAGGGCTGCGTACGCTGAGGAAAGGTGCTAGCCACCAGCCACAGCGCTCGCGGGGGTATGATATGGTGGGTATGCGGCGTGCTTCAGATCGTGACTTTCCCGACATGATAGAGCTCTTTGCCTGAGGACATCGTGCCTGCAAAGTGCAAATAAATTATCTTTTCTAATAGCGCCTCTCATCTACTGCTGTCGCGGCATTTGCAGCGCTTGCGCCGGTGCCATTTTGCCTGAGTTTGGGGTGCGGGCATACGATTAGTACCGATGCTTACAGCGGAATCTAAACGCGGCGTTTGTACGCCCTATCGCTGGCGTGGCGGCGGTTTGCGATCTTTTCGCCGCTTGCGGCGGGTCTTGCAAAGCTGCAATAAAGTGCGCTAATCAGCGCTGCTCGTGCGGTCGTGCGTCTTACAGCTTCGAGTGTGGTCGCTGGCATGGCGCTCTAAGCGTTGTCATGGTGACTAGCTCGCTCTCGCTAGTTGATATAAAGTCGCTACCAAAAGGCATCTTTAACTGAGCCTTATCTTCAAAGCAGACCTTGCCTTCGTTTGCTTTTTGTGATGGCAAGCTTTTGTGGAGTGCAACAGAACGCCATTTTGCCCGTAACAGAAAATGAGACCGAGATCGTAGCAGGTTATGGCACTGAGTATGGCGGCATGGGATGGGCGATGTTTTTCATCGGCGAATACACAAACAGATCGCCAGCGCATCATCATCACGCTTGTGTTTTGGGCGGTTTTAATGAGTTTTATTTGTCCGGTGCTTTGATGATCATCTTAAGAGTAAACCTAGTCTTTTTCTTTCTTTTCTTTGGACGAGGGCGTCGTGGCCGCATCTAAGGGTTGATCAGCTTAGCATGCTTTTGCTGGTAACTTCCCGCTTGGCATCTTAAATGTCGCAATCACCGGCTTCACTACTTATCTACAGGCGTAAAATGAGCGAGAAAAAGATATGTGGAGACGAAAGAATAGAGTCAAAAAGGCGTTTGATAAATTGACCTTCATCGCCGCTACTTAAGCTTGATCTTTTGGTGGGACTAAAGATCACGCTAAAGCAGATGCTCTTTTAGCAAGTCACACTCTCAAAAATGCCCTATGCAAAGATGGAGCTAAACGCCAGATAGAAAGTTCAGAGGCAACGTTGTTGAGAGCGAAGATGAGCGCTCGCCAGGCTGTGGGCTATGTGGAGAGAATTTGCGTGTAACCGCATCTCGATGAAAGACTTCTCTTGGCGAAAGATGGCCGCAAAAAGGTCACCAAAGCTACACGATAGGAAGCAGATGCGTCTATTGCGGGTTTTTGCGCTGATGTCTGCCCTGAACTTGCCATAGTTGCGGGCGAGAGTACGAGGTCGCTAAGTAAAACAAAATCCTCTTTGGTACAAAAGGCTGGATTTGACAGGATGGTCGTGCAAAAGATCAAGCTGAGTTTGAGGGGCTATGGCTGCTACCTAAAAATGCTAGTAGCTCTAGTAAAAAGACGCCAAAATGCGCTTACAAATGAAGATAAGGCAGAAGTGATGGATACTCATTAAAAGGGTCAAGCGATGGCCAGAGAGCTTTGCATTTTATCTTTTTAGCGCCCTTATATTAGTTGATTTTCTTTTAGCGTGCTTTGGCAAAACGCCCTAAACGCGGTCTCTGCGCTAGCTGCTGGCATGGTTTTTATATCAACTATTTTTCTTCTTGCCAGGGGCTAGTGGTGTGTGTGCATCGTCGTCGTACAGGCGCGGTGGTCATTTTATACGCGTTTGCGATGATGTTTTTGACACCAGCAAGGAGTGCGAGCCAAAAAGTGGCAAAAAGCAAAGATCATCGTCTATCTGTAAAGCAGCTTCATAGCGCTTCTTTTTGATATTTATCTTTTAGCGCCGATCTATAGCACACAAAAGCAGAGGTAGGTGGTCTACCCTCGCTAGCCTTAGAACATCGAAGCGGTTGGGATTACATCTTTTAGCGAAGTATCTGCTGGCCTTTGAGATGTGCGCTATCATGCTACTTGTGGCGATGGTGGCTGGCATCATCTTGATACATAAAGACCTAGATGCACAAAGTCGGAGTGAGGAGATGCCATGTGAGCGGCGCACTACACCTCGTCCTAGCAAGTCTGAGTCTTTGTCATAGGGCTAGTTGGCATAATGAGAAGAAAAGCTGATAATGCTATTTTTCCATGCGAAATTGTACTAAACTCAGCAAACATCGCACTCTGCTATCTCAAAAATACTACTTTGAGCCCTAACTGGGCAGATCATCGCTATAGTAGCCATCGCCTGCGCGAAGGTCGCTGTGGAACTGAACTGCTCGTGCTTTGGTATAAAAAGACTGGCAGCATCAGTTTAGATTCGATGACAAATATGAAAAGGCTAAAGATGATTTTTATGTGATTTCGCTATTTTTCCGCTTCTTAGCTTCATCATAGCTGGCATCTTTTCGCATAGCAGTAAGAATTTATTTATCGGTCTTTTCTGCTCGCTTCTCGCGATCGTTAGCGCCACAGGCTTCACTTATGCCAACGGCTGGTCTTAGCGTGGATGAGCCACCAATTAACCCTAAAGAGTTTATAAACTTGGCTCGCTCGATCTTGGCTCGCTTCTACCTTGACGACGATTAGCCTTGCGATGCTTAGCACCGTGGGCGTGGTCGCTGGTATCGTGCATATCTACTCTATTGGCTACATGAGAGATGACGCGAGTTTTGAACCGCTTTTTAGCTCTCTTGGGGCTCTTTTGTCTTTTGCATGAACATCCACGTCACAAGCTGATAACTTCATAGGGGCTCTTTATCGGCTGGGAGGGCGTTGCTTTTGCTCTTGGCTGCTCATTGGCTTTTGGTATAAAAGACCTAGCGCAAACGTCGCTGCAAAACGAAGCTCGTGATGAATAGAGTAGCTGACCTTGCCATGCTTGTTGGTATTGTATATTTTATAAGCTTTCGACTCGCTTCGGTGCTGAGGTTTTTAACGCTATAAACACTGCTTTCTGGGCTGACCATTTGAGCATCATCGCCACACTTCTTTTTCATAGGCGCCATGAAAAAGCGCACCGGTTTCCATTTCACACATGGCTTGCAAACGCCATGGAGGATGACAACGCCGGTTTCTGCGCTCATACACGCCGCGACCATGGTAACAGCTAGCGTCTATCTAGTCATACGCGCAAATTTCATCTTGCAAAATGTGCCTGAGTCTCGCGCTTTATAGCCTGCCTTGGCGCATTTGTGAGATTTTTGCGCTAGCATCGCTAGTGCATAATGACCTTAAAAGATAGTCGCTCACTCGACGCTTTCGCAGCTTGGATATGTGTTTGTAGCCGCTGGTCTAGGCGCTTACAAGATCGCACTTTTTCACCTTGTCACGCACGCATTTTTCTAAGTCACTTCTCTTTTTGTGCGCTGGCAAACGTTATGCACGCGATGAATGATGAGCTAAATATCATGGGCGGACTTTATAAATTAGCTAAACCAAACCGCCCTTCTTTCTATCATCGCAAGCTGCGCGCTGGCTGGTTTTATCCATTTGCTGGCTTTTTCTAAAGATAAATCTTTGGAAGTCGCCTTTTAGTGAAGACTCAGATTACGTAGCTTTGTCTTGCTCTTTTGGCGCGGTGCTTACGGCGTTTTTATAGCTTTTAGACTTGTCTGTGCTAGTCTTTTTGCAAGAGCCAAGAGCGAGGATCACGCACATGAAGCTAAAAACACATGCTTGTTGGCATGAGCGTGCTTAATGCGCTCTCAGTCATCAGCGGCTTTTTGGAGTAACTTTAGTGAGTTTTGGGTGCTAGCCTTGGAGATTTTAAAGCTTCGCTATCTCAGCGGTGATTATCTTACTCGTTTAACGCTTAGCTTTAGTGCTTTACGAGCGCTGGCTGCACTGTCTTTGCTTATAAAAAGAGTACAAAGAGGCATTTGCGAAAAGTAAATTACAAGTGACACAAATGCCTGCTTTCATGCAATTTATATGAGAAAGTTTTATAAATGGCTACGCTTTAATCTCTAGATACGCTGAAAGAGTGATGAGATGATAGTTGATAAGTGTTGATTTTCGTCGCATTTTGGTTACTAGTTCGTATCTTGCAAAACAAAATGCAAAAGTGGCGATCTAAGCGTCATGCTTAGATTTATGGTCGCAGGATTTGCCTTGCTTTTAAAGCTATATTTTTTATTAAACGGAGCAGATAATGCTAAAGTGTCATCATATCCAGCAATAAGCGCAATGCTGGCTTTTTGATGAAAATAAAAAGCATCCGATACATGGGCAAGCATCGCTCTTATCGAGGCTTTTAGCTGTATTTTATCTGCGTAAATGTCGATTTTTCAGGGTTATGACTTTGTTTTAACGCATCAAGTCTCGCTCATACCAAGCCTAAATATCAGCTACTTTTGTCGGCATCGACACCATCTCGCTTGCTTATGGTCGTAGCGCATTTATGAGGGCTTTCATCTCTATCGCAGCCCCTTAGCGATGATGGAAATTAAAAGCACCTTGTTATTAGCGTGCTGTTTTTAGAGAACACGATGATGGGCGTCTTTAGCGCGCTTGATATGATCTTGTTTATGGCTTTTGGGAGCTTAGTACTCATACCGCTTCTTTACATCATCGGCGCATTTGGCGGTAAAAATAGAATTTACGCTGCGATTAAATTTTTCATCTACACATTTTTAGGCTCTGTCTTTATGCTAGTGGCGATCATCTTTATCGGCTATCTATGCTATCAAAAAGCGGCGTATTTAGCTTTAACCTGCTTGATTGGTACAAGCTTGGCATCGGAGAAACATGCTCCAGAATCTGGCTATTTTGGCATTTTTCTTCGCTGGCGATCAAAACTCCGCTATTTCCATTTCACATGGCTACCTTACGCATGGACGGACAGCTCGACTATCGGCTCGGTGCTGCTTGCTGGCGATGCAAGATGGGCACTGCCGGCTCGTGCGATTTTCACTTCCGCTCCGAGACGCAGAGCCTGCTTTTTAAGTGGCTTTGTCGCGTCATAGCTATCATCATGATCATCTACGCAGCCCTCGTTGCCTACGCGCAAAGCGATATGAAAACAAGTGATCGCTTATAGCTCCATTTCACACATGGGTGTCATCGCGCTGGCATCTTTTCACTAAAGTTAATAGGCCTTGGCGGCTCGATATTTTCAATGATAAGCCACGGCATCGTAAGTGGCGCTCTGTTCTTGTTAGTTGGCGTCATCTATGAGAGAGCTCACTACAAAGAAAATTTGCGGGATGGCGGCCTTGCTAGGTGATGCCAAAGTACGCACTCTATATTTTTATAGCAACGCTTGCAGTATCGGCCTGCCGCTAACCATTGGCTTTGTGGGCGAGTTTTTGAGCCTACTTGGCGTCTTCAGCTAACAAGCTCTTTTGCGCTACTTGGTGGCTTTAGCATCATCGTGGGCGCTGTTTATATGCTCGTACTTTATAAAGGGTCTTTTTGGCGAGTGCAAGGATTGGCCTAAAAGATCTAAATTTTTAAAAGAGTTAGCCGCTCTTGTGCCACTTTGTTTGCTCATAATCATTCTCTGGGCATCGCACCGATTGATACTAAAAACCAGCTTGAGCCAAGCGTGCAAAATATCATAAGCAAAAATGCAAACTAGAGCTGTAAATAACGGCACAAAAGGATAAACTTTCATCTTTACAAATGGCGGGAGCAAACTATGAACGAAATAGCCTTTTTAGACCTAAACGGATCTCGCTACAATCACTCTCGCCGATGCTTAGCATGATGGTTTTTGCGCACTTTTCATCCTCATAGTTGGAGCGATAAAAAGGATCTTTCGAGAATTTCTGCGTATTTTGCATCATCGCTATGTATTTGTAAATTGGGCATTACGCTTGATTTTAATGGGCTTAGCCTAAGCTTTTTGGGATATGCTCTTTAGTCGATGGAATTTCTATCATCTCGCGAGATCATTATCCTAATCGCCTCAGCCCTTTTCATCCCCTGGCACTTAGCACAAAAAGAGTATTTTGAGTATAAGTACGAGTATTACGCGCTATTTTTGTTTATGATCGCTGGATTTTTGTTTATGGTGAGGCTCAAACAACCTACTCATCATCTTTTTGAGCCTTGAGATCAGCTCGCTTTGCCTCTCACCTAATCGCCCTTCATAACAGGCAAAAAGCGTCGAGGCTGCTATCAAATGCTTCGCGATGGGCTCGCTCTCAGCTGGCTTTTTGCGATGGCGATAGCGATGTTTTATCTGAGCAAAGCAAACTCAATAGACATCGCTCGCATAGGCGCTGTCATAAAAGATCTTAGCCTAAATCAAAATTAATAATCTTGCTCAGCTGCGTTTTTCATCGCTGCAGCCATTGGCTTTAAAGCTCTCGCTCATGCCATTTTCTACATGGATACCAGACGTTTTATGAGGGGGCTCAAATGCCCCGCTGGCTGGGCTACGTGTCGATCGTGCCAAAAGGTGGCAGGGATTTATCGTCGCGTTAAGGGTCACGCGATGCTTGAGGGTTCTGGAATCTCATGGATAAAGATATGCTCTACATCATCGCCGTGCCCTACGATGAGCCTTGCAAATATCATGGCTCTAGTGCAAAAGACGATCAAAAGGATGCTCGCTTTTGAGCTCGATGAGCTCACGCTGGTGTCGTGCTTTGCGCGCTTTAGTGCCAGCGGTCTCACGAGGCAAAATGTCGCCTTGTTTTTCTACTGGATCATGTTTTTGTTTCGCCCATTGGGCGCTTTTCTATGCTCTGGGTCGCAAGGTGCGACGACGTCGTCTGCTGGGACAAGCGCTTTAAACATCCGTAAGAAAGTACTGGGGCTTATTAGAATTTTGCAGTTACGCTGTGATAATGGGAATTTTCATGATCGCCCGCTGCTGGCATACCGCCTTTTTGGCGTATTTTGGGGCAAGATGGTGCTTATCTCATCGCTCATAAGGTCTGATTATGTCGTGTAGCCTCATCATCATGATAAACTCGGCGATTTGCTGTTATTACTACCTAAAAGCTCATCGTCTTTTATGTTTTTAAAAGAGCCTATCGTAAAGATAAAAATATCTACCTCTCAAACGTCTCGATGACGCTAAAAGGTGATCGTTGGAGTTGCCGTTGCTGGCTACGGTCTTTGCCTTTTTATTTTCTGCGAGTTTTGAGTTATTGGAGCATTTTGTCTTTGCTTCAGGTTTTAGAAAATAACTATAATGGCGGCATGAAAAAGCTGTAACCATCTTATTTTTACGCTTTATCTATCCGCCTTTAGCCTTAGCCCAACAGCGGCGCAAACGCAAATAAGCCTTATAGCGTCCTTCAGCTAAGCGACGAGAAAAGATTTGAATGCTGGAGCAGTTACAGCCTATGACACGAAAGCGCTACGTTTGTATGCTCGATGATGGGATCTTGCCAAGATCGAAGATACGACACTGCCTTTAATGGACATAAAATATAAAAAGCCAGATGGCAAACTCTTTATCGTCATCATGCCAAAGGCACCTTCAAGGCTCCTAAACGTTCAAACCGAGGCTTTACAGCAGTCCAAGCGTGCAAATACGCCAAAAGACGACCATCTCAAAGCGCTTTAGCATCATCATCGATACTTCGCTTAAGCGAAAACAACAAAAAGAGTATCTGGGCTACGATACTCGCCCCTGATTTTAGAGATATGCTAAGTCCAAAGCATCAGGAGCGCTCGATCTTAACAAAGCGCCTATCGCTGGGCTTGATAGCAACGAGTATGGACATCTACATAAATATAAAAAGAGCTTACGAAAAGGGCGCTTGTAAAGCGTGGTAAAAGATACGCAAACAGCGATGAAAAGGCACCCAGCTGAGTCTTTTTCTCAAGTGAGTTTTTACTTTTTGTAGACTAAGAACGCTTGATAAATTTACTGAGACAAAGAGCGAGTTTGAGGGCTGGAGCCAAAGGATATCATGATGAGGGCAGAGCTTGGGTGAGGAAATTCTTCTGATGAAAAACTTCTCAGAGGTGCTATATCTCATCGCTAGAGCTTACCTCAAAGATAGCATCGCAAGTGATGCAAAATATATGCTTGACATACTAAGCGAAGAGCACGCGGAGTCAAAATTACAAAGCTTGCCACGCGATTATGCTGACTCACCTATATAAAATAGGCAGGCAAAAGGGCGCTAGCGACTATGAAAAAGGTGCTCTACTCTCACAAAACGACATCGACCTTGCAAGTAGAGCTGCACTAAGTCTAGCAGACGCAAATATCGATAAAGAAAGGTGACAGAGGCGAAGAAAATTTGTACCTAAAGAGATCGCAAATGCAAATGAAAAAATTTTCTCATGAACGATCCGACAAAATCGATGGATGTAGCCTATACCATTTGCCAGCAAAAGATATGCCGAGACGTGGCTGCTAAGATTGTAATTTTCGGTAAATAATAGCGATAGGACAAAAGGATTTTTACAGAGGCAGCACTAAAATCGCGCTCATTAGCCAAAAACCAAAGATGAAAAAAGGCGTATGAGTATCTAAACAGATATGAAAAGAGGTTTAAATATGGCGATTATATCGATGAGGTCGCTAAGGCAAAGGATGGGCTGTTTTTTGAGGGGACGACAAAAACGCCACCACTTCACGCAAGATATAAAGATCTCATCGAAAATATGCTGGCACAAATATCAGCCAAAAGGCATTAATTAGCGAGCTTGAGCTTGATCTAAAAGAGCGTAAAGTGCGCGATGCGCTAGCTTACAACAACCTCGCAAAAGATGAAAAAGTTTAAGCCGGGCGATGGAGCTAGTAAATGAGGGCTGCGCTGAGCTAACAAGGAGTCTTTCATCAAAGATGACTGCACGGCGGTTTGTACGGTACTCGAAAAACTACGATGTGAGCAAAGGTCTCTTTGCCGCAGTTTAAGCTATTTAACTGCTACTTTAGAACGGCACGTTACAACGATGCGCTAGAGCTTTGCAAAGGCGCATGTAAAGGATAATGGTAGAAGATAGAGTCAGTGGCTGGTAAATCTGAGCAAGTACATATAAAAAATAGACTACGAGCATGCGATCACTGCGGCAAATGACGCGTTTTCTCGCTTCGGCTCGGCGGTCGAGTACTCCGGATCCCTACGCCATCGCTCTTTGATGAGATTTTTACTCGCTGCTTGCGCTGAAAGCGCTGCTGAGGCGGTCTCTAGCGATTAGCGCGATCGAGGCAGCTAAGGGGCAGGACTTCAGATCATCGAGGCGTACGCGGCTATGAGTGACTACGCGAGTGAAGAGCAACGACATGACTATCGCTGCAACCCTACGCTAAAAAGGCGGCGGAGCTGCAAACTAGGGCCAAAGATAAATACCTTTCTCGCAAAACTAAATGTACGACTATTCGGAGGCTTCGCTAAAAAGACAGATAACCTCGATGAGAGCGCTTGATGAGGCGAAAGGTCACCTAAATATGGAAGCTTGAGCCAGAGGACCGACTTGCATAGCTCTAAATTTAGCCAGGTAATTACATCAGACAAAAGCAGTATAAGCTAGCTAAGCCTATCTGGACAGATACGTTACTCGCATCTAAGTGCTTACAAAGATGCCTGCAAAGCCAAAGCTTGAGATGATAAAAGTAAAATTGAGTGCTAAGTTTAAATGATCTTGAAAAAGAGTATCTGGGGCTTAAAAAGATAATTTTCCCAGACGGCAAAAAGGATCAAATTATGAAATTAGGCGCAAGTGACGAGATAGCAGCTATCACTATGAGCTCATTGCAAAGAGTAGCAGAGGGCGAGCAGTTCGATGAAAGCAGCTTTTGACAGGCATGGAGGTGCTGGGCTGGAGTTTTTGTTTGAGTCGCTTAGCTAAAGAGAGCGATCAACTAAATAGAAACCATCTATCTTATAGCAGCAAATCCTCTCTAAGTCTAAGCACTAAGGACTTTTATGCCGCGTTTTGCGACCGCCTTATTCCCTCAAATCACCCTCTTTTTGAGAATGATGCCTTTCGCCGCGAAACTACATAGCGCTTGGCTGGGTTGGCACGTTGAGAAGCATTAAATACTAATAAGCGAGATGCTGAAGCAGAAAGATAGCCTTTGCGGGCATGCAGCAGCTAACTTATGCAGATGCCGTTTCACAGGGGTCAACAGCAATCTTGCGAGATAAAACACAAAGCCGCTTATTTTTACGAGGCATCTCTGAGTGAAAAACTGAGCTATACGCATGCGCAGTTATGATGAGGCAGCTCAAATTGTGGCTGGTAAAAAGTGGATATCTTCACTTGCGCTCAAAATCAAGACTGCTGAAAAGATAGAAAAGCTAGAAAAATGGCGGTAAGATTTTTAGGCAGGGATTAAATTGCTCACTAAGCGGATTAGGTGTTTTAGATAGTGTTTTGCTTGTTGGACTCACAAAAGTAAAAATGAGTTTGATTCTATGAAATTATCGGCTTTAAATTGAGAATGATTTATATATAAATTCATATTTTCGCTTTAGAAATAACGGACAAAATAACTTTAATTTGATTTAGGTAATTTTTCTTGACATATAATAATGTTTTTGCATAAATCTCAATTCTTTTTAAATAATCATGTCTTGCTAGCTCAGTCGGTGAGCATCTCACTTTTAATGAGGGGCCGTTGGTTCGAATCCAACGCAGGACACCATTTTTGGGTTTATGACCCTTTTCGTCTGAGTGGCTCAGGACTCTACTTTCTCTGTAGGAAACAGGGGTTCCGAAATCCTCTAAGGTGTCGCCAGATATTTTAATCAGGTCGCTTAGCTCAGTTGGTGAGAGCGCCACCCTTACAAGGTGGATGTCATAAGTTCAGGTCTTACTAGTGACCACCGTGCACTTTTAGGGTGCAGCGGTAGTTCAGTTGGTTAGAATGCCGCCCTGTCACGGCGGAGGTCGCGGGTTCGAGCCCCGTCCGTTGCGCTATCTACTAAACCGGTTAAGGTTCGTGTCCTTTGCTTGTGTGATCAAATCACCTTAAGATTATAGTTCTAAGATAACACTTTGATTATTGATATTTAATCTTGCCTCATGCGCTCAGTTGGTAGAGCATATCACTCTTAATGATGGGGTCGTAGGTTCGAGACCTAGCAGGGCACCATCTTTTGTCCATTCGTCTGCAGTTGGACACCAGCCTCACGTTAGTAACAGAGTTCGAGTCTCGTAACGGGTCGCATTTTCGAGTGTAAACAAAAGCTGTAGTACCTTGTATGGTTTCAACTGTTGTATTTTGTTGTAAGTCATTAGTGTCTATACTCCTATGCAGAATATATTCATACGCTGTAGAGAATGATTACTGTGGGTCTACAAATATCAACTGGTAGGGGTAATTTTAGATTTTGAGTATTGTTAAATCACTATAAAACGTTTTATTAGGATTGAATAGTGTATTTAGAAATTATTAAGCTCACCAAAAAGATAAATTATTCCGATTGACGCCGGTCTTCTCAAAGCGAACGAAAAATATATGAAATTGTGAGTTATTCCTCTTTTTTAAGTCATTTTGTTCCTATTTATCGTTTCAGATGGCTTTAGATTGGCGACGGTGCAAATAAATATCACGAAAATAAAAATATGATGCAACATTTTTGTAAGTTTTGTGAAAAGCGCCTCTTTTGAAGAATATATACCAAATAACACTTATTCGCTAGATCAATGGTGTAAGATAATAAGAGAACAAAGAGTTGAAGTTGTAGCTGAACATATAAAAATGCACCAAAGATTATACCAGTCTATTCTCATGATTTATGCAGAGATGAATGATGATAACGATCCGCCAGTCTTATCAGCTGTGATATAATTATATGGTAAAAGGTACAAGAGTATTGTGCATAGATTGTGTTGATGTTAGCTACGAGCAAAAATGCTGCCATTCTGTGGATGGATCTGATGGAAAATTGGTATAAATTTAGACTTTATGAATATTTTACCTCAATCACTAATAAGTAAGGGATTTTTCTAGAGATAAATCGGTGTTTGTAAATTAGCTGGAAAGTTGACGATGTTATAAAGAAGTTTTAGACATTATCAAAAGAAAAGAGATGGTGGTGCTTGGTGGAGTGTGGGTTAAATGGTTGTAAATCATCATTACATGCGATAGCTGGAGCTTTTGGGAGCAACTTTATAAAATCTTTTGAAAAAGCAGTAAATATATCAGGTATAAAAATAATGGAGATGATTTATTTATACTCTGAGTGGTTGCAAATATAAAATAATACTCAAAAAAGGCGCAAACTGATAAACTCACCTGGGTACTCTTTTATCTCAAACGCAAATGCTTTGCTTTTCTTCATCACATATCTTTAAGATCACTAAAGCAAATTATAGACCGCTTCAAGCATCCACTTGCCTGGTTTCAGTGCTAGCACCTCTATAGTGCCATCATCTTCAGTTTCATACAGCACTCTTCTCTTTAAAATCCCTCAATGTCCCATTACAACAGCCTCTTTGTGACTTGCCAAAAACTGCTTACTTTTAAATAGCGCCCACTGAGTACAGGATTATCAAATGGAACGATCTCTAGACGCTGATGGGTTGGTTGTTGACAAAATCGTCTTTGGCTTCAAATTTATTATGCCCTTTGCATGTTGTCGCATGCGCATTAGCTCCTTTTTATGTCCTTTTGTTCTTCTGCCAATACCATCGTTGGCCTCCATTAAAAAAGTGACTTCATGTTCGCTATGATAAGATAGGTGCCGTCCTCTAACTAGCCTTTCACCAGTGGTGATTCGCCCGCTTTGCTTTAGGCTGACTTTTCTCCACTGAGGATATAAGGAGTCTCAAGTTGTTCACTGCCGCACCATCGATCTTTTCAGGTTGGAAAGTCATGCCCAAACAAATATCGACCTTGTCAATACTGCTATCTCCTAGTAGCCAAAGTCGTGAGCAAAGCGAAAACAAAAATGCCGTCCATTTCTCTTCTCAGTCCTCCTTTGGAGGATTAAAATGTATATTTCACGCCGATTGATATACCGCCGTCTATACATGGGTCGCAGGACGTTTCTGCCCTTGTCTCTAGCGTAAGAAATCTTTCTTTGTTGGTTCATTACACATAAAGTATATGTCAAAGCTGTCTTTAGTAGCGGCTGTATCGATCGGTGGTAAGCTTTTGCGATAAATTTCATTTTGCGCCAAAATGTCTTGTCAAATTGTCAAGCCTCGCATAAAGCCCAAATGGCGCAGTATGCCAAAAGAGCTTATACTCAGGATTTCGCTCGATCCCTGTACCTTTATTATTTGAGCCATCTTTTGTTGAGGTGGTCGCCGTATTTTGTGACAGCCATAGAGCCAGTTCAAGCTCGCTTGTCGATCTTAAGAACCTCTCGGCTCAACTCCCGGTGGTTACGTTTTAGCGTTGGTGTTCGGGTTGGATTGGCTGGATCGTTGTGATGGTGGAATATTTTTGATATCCATATAAATACATCAGCCAAAAATCTCAGAAACCTCGTAGCGCCCACTCGATCTCATGGTGTAACTTGTTTGTGCCTTGGTTATTATCCTCTACACCGCCACCATGGTGTAAGTTAAACCCACTGTGCAGCCTTTGCTTTGAATACATCGCATAGATGTTAGAATTTTCATTCATCATATCCTGGTGCGACTTTTGGCAGGCGTTCAATTGTTGCTGTGCGAAAACTGCGGCGCGCTGTTGAGCCCATGTTATAAGAATAATAATCAACGCTGTGTGCTTTCTGTTGCTGGGCCTTGCACCAAGCGTTAGATCAAACTTACTGGTAGAGGGTGGTTATCTGACCAAAAGTGAAATGTTTTGGGCATTGGTGGTTTGAAGCCGGTCTTCGATCACCGTATTACCAGTGTCTTTTATACTGATCGCCTGAGCTTTGCGATACACTTCTCATCTTCTAGGTAAATTCCTCCCGATCCATTTTGTCTCTTGCTCATCATTGCTACTTGGCAAAAGCTCTTGAAACGTCTTGTCTTTAAATTTAAAGGTGATTAAGCCGGGTATGGTCAGGGTCTGGTAGGTTTCTTGCTACCAATCCTCATCATAAATGCCATCTTTTCTAACTTCTCATATGTTGTAGTTGATGTTAGACCATTGTCAAGCTCGTGTTAAGATCGATCTTTTGCTTAGCTGGATCGCTTTCTGTTTAACAAGCGTCATTTTCAGAGTCGATATGCTTATCGCTCTTTTTATGCTAAAAAACGAGACTTTGCTATCAAAAAGATCATCAAAGGTTGTCTTTGCGGTTAAAGTCGCCGTAAACTTCGATGCTTAGCCTATCTGTTGAACGATCTTCATTGACTAAGATTATAGTTTTGCTTACCGTTTGCGTGGCCCCAAATCTGGAATCGTTTATGATCCATGTTTGCTTTGAAACTGATCGGCTGCGTGAAATATTATCAGGGATGAAACTTCCACCCGTGGAAATGTTGCTAGGCGGTATTTTCTCGTGCCATACTCGAAGCCAGCGCCATGATGCCAGTCGTTCTGGGCTCTTTTGCTTTGTTTGTTGCCGACGCCTCCCTATTGAATCTTTTGCCATAAATCGTACTACTTGGACCTCCCAAATTCAACTCTTTCGATGTTGATGGGATGTAGAGGCGTCTTTATTGCTTGCCACCTGCCAACATAGATGAGTCACTGGGTTTGGGCTAATGCTCCTCAGGATCTCCCTCCTCAGTATCGCATGTCCCCGGGCGCCGCAACAACAACAAAAGCTACCAATGAGGCGAAAAATACAAAACTCAAGATAAACTCCTGGTTTTAAATTTAACAAACAAGATAAACAATTAAAACAAGAACGCTAAGATATAAAACACTTGAAACAAAAAGTTGAAATTATATTGAAATAATAATCATTATGTCTAATTAATATAAATTATTTTTTATTAAAAGCATTCGTACAGCGGAATTCGGTAGGATGCAGCTATGACTTGCCACTCGTTTGCAAGCATTTCAAGGCTAAATTAGCATTTGCAGGGCTGGTTGATGGTAGTTTATTGCTTTTGGTTACCTTTGGTCTAATATTTTTTGTGTAGATTTGTTGCTAGGGTCTCGACAATTAATTTAAAGTTGCTTTTGTCTCATTTGCAGTATAAATTGAATATGCAGCTTAGTCAGGGGTTTGAGGCAGCTTTGGATATAGATAAGATGATACAGGAAACGCTAGAGAAGAAATCGACAAAAGACGAAGATTTCAAGACTTGGGATTCTCGCTTGGCATCTAGATGCTTTGTATGTGTCAGGGCAAAACAGTGGTTAACATATGAAAATGCAAACAGATGGACAAGTTTTTTTTGTTTTTAAAGGTTTTAGCAGACCAAAACTCAGACTCCTTCAATCGTAATAAATTGAAAAATATCTGCCGTGACGGAATTGTATTGTTCTTTTTATCGTGTGTCTACGTAAATAAATCCAAAAGCTATAGAAGATTTAAATAAAGGATTAAACGGAGGTTATAATTGTAAGTCAGGCTTCCTAACATCAGCTCTTAGCAAATTGAAATGTGATATTTTACATAATGTATCACTAAAGACAACACGTTTAGTGAATGCCGAATTGCAAAAGAAGTTTACGTAGAAAGTGGCCGCATTTTAATTCATACGTGTTAACGATGATTCATATCTCAAAACTCAGACAGAATATATCCTTTACAAGCATGGTATCTTTGGCAAATCTTTTAAATTAGATCTAAAAAAAACTGAGTTGGAAGAATAAGAGTGACCGTTCATTTCAAGCAAAAGGTAATATAGATATACAAAAATTAAAGTTCTAGATTTCTCACATACTGGGTGATTTGAGGTTAATTTACATACAAAGCAGTTTAATGGAATAAGTATATGGATTTGCAAGGCTATATTTAGTAATGATTTTTGGAAGCAGAAATTAATTACAGAAGTCTTTTCAAAAGAAGCTTGTTTGAGAATAATTTGATTTTTACAAAAGCTAATTGTGGTAAATTTAAAATAAGTGGTTTTTTTAAAGAAAATTACATTCTCACAGACTTCAATTAACAAAGCGATATTAGTGAAACCGATTACGAAAATAGGATTGATTTTCAAGTGCAACATTTAAAGAAAAAGCATATTTTAAATTAATTTTACAAAAGATGTAAACTAAATAATATATTGTTTAAAAATAATGCATATTTAAAATACATTATTTGAATTTTGTTGATTTTAGTGTGAACAAATTTTGACGTCTTATACTTTTATAGTGCAAACCAAAAAACCTGTTGATTTTTCATCAATTGTTTTAACGATTAACTAGAAGATTACTGACAGATACAAACAGATTTTATATGATGAGCTTAAAAATTTATCAAAGATAAAAGCACAATAATAGATAAATGTATAAATGTAACAAATGATTTTGGGATGGGTTTAGACTCATGAAACATACTTTAAACAGTAAAGGTAATGCACGCTGAACAAGCTTGTTTCTGCCTGAACTATACGCAAGAGTTAGGTGGTACTCTTGAAAATGCAAAGGCTAAATAGCGAAAATAGTAAGAAGCCAAATCTGTCGATAGTAAAGCCAAGCCCAAAAGCGAAAGTGATATCGACTTTTGGGTTGATAACGCTAAAATTATATAGAATATGATGATCATCACTGAATTATTTAAGATAATAAACTTTACTATTCTAAAATTATATGTATGGATTGTCTTTTGGGTTTAGATTTTTGTTGAAGCAATGATTGATAGTCCTAAAATAATGATGTTATTGCCTGTCTATTTTTCTAATTGGACTACTAGTATGTTTATTGTGTTGCTCATGAAATATAAAATACGATGGGCGACTATACAAATAGGGTGTTGTATATAAGTTTCATTACACCAGGCTTAGTTAATCTTTGACTATTCTATTTATATTGTGTTTTTATGCTTTTATATGTGACATTATATGCTTTGTCGTTTTATTTATTTAGATTTAGCTTTGTGCGTTTTTATGATATATCTAATTTTTATAGCTATCTTTTGGATAAACCCGTATTAATAACATGGACGTGGTATTTTACATCAGAAAAAAATAGCAGAAATAGTGAAGAATATATAGTAAATAATAGTAAGCTTGGATGATATGCTTCTAGCGGATGCAAATTTTACCAATATAAAGCAGAAAATAAGATCCATTTATAACTAAAAATAGAAAAATGATTTTAGAAAAGATTGGATAATAACAGAACAAACTCCGTTAATTGATTTTTGTAAAAAATACATCAAATACTCCATACATGGATCATAATGCTAGCTGTAAAAAATTACATGAAACCATAAAATCATACGAAAAGGTTCTAAATGCTCTAAAGTGATGACAATTGCAATCAGTACAAAAAAGCCTCGGTAGCTGTGTTTGTATGCTGCCATCGTTTGTTAAACACAAACGCGTAGGATATAACGGTGCCTAGCTGAAGATTTATGTGGCTGTTGAGTGGCAGCAATAAAAGCGAACAAGCGCTTTGTTTGTAGCAAATATATTGTGGTGGCAACCTCTTTATTTTGATTTGCCGTTTGCGATAATGAACGTCAGGTGGGCTAATTAAGAGATCGGTGGCCATCTCTTAATGTATCACTTTACAGCTCTTCATTCGCACGCCAGGCTTTTCAAAGGCTCGGTAGCGGATTTTAGGGCTGGTTGATGGTAGTTTTATCACTTCATGTCGCTTTTATGATCTCCTCTTCTAAAGTATTTTTACACATTCGTAAGCTTTGCCGCCATTTGCATAGACTTGTGTGATATTGCCTCTTTAAATAATGGCTTTAATCGGTAGGCACGATCTTGCTCATCTTAGCGTCGCTTGAGCCTCTATCTCGCACGAGTAGTCGTACGCATCATATCGCGATGTGATGAGTAGAGCAGAATACTATCTTTTTCATCCGTGCTTTCTGGCTGAGCGTTTAAAATCCTAGCTATACCGCCAAAAAGCGGTTTTGCGGATTTGTATAGTAAAAGCTCACTGATGAGAGATGACAGAGGAAAGAGCCTAGGATCGAGTACTTAGAGTTTTTATCAAAGATTGGGCTTAAAGGTGCGTTTGGCTCATATTTTGCCTCTTAAATTATGAATAATTTTAGATAATGATATGTACATTGCTTTTAGAAGTTAAATTGAGGAGCTGCAGTGCCTTGGCGCAAGATGAGGGTTTTCGATAAGAGCTGGATAGTGGCGATCTGGACGATGATGAGTTTGAAAAGGGATAGAGGATTATGGCTCGTATATAAAGGTCTTTTTATGGCGAGCCAAAAGACGCTTGAGAGAGTTTTGCAGATCTACATTTACAGTGATGCAAAGATAGTATCTTTTGCCTTTTATGCGAAAAAGCGGCGCTAGGGTTAAAGTACATATCGGAGACTTGCAAAATGGCTACTTCGAGCCAAGCGTCATTTTTAAGAATTTTCATATAGACGATAGCGCTCTTGCGAGATCATAGCCAGTGAAGTGGCTTTTGGTGGAGAAGAAATTTATTTTTCATATATGATGGGCGATCTTAATGAGCGTCATTTTGCCTTTGACGAGATATGCAGTATTAAATTTAAGATTTCAAGCAAGATGTATTCTAATTTGCTAGAGTAGAGTACAGGTGCAAAAGCACCTAAAATTTAATTGATTTCGTCGCTAAGTCTGCTAGGCTTTAGGCGTTTTTAGCTGGCGGTAGCGTCTTTGCGCGTCGGGCTGTTTTGGCTAGTGGCTCGTCTGCGTGCTCGGGTTGGTCTTCTTAAGCGAGTTGTAGCGAACCTCGTTTAGCAAAAACTCTTCATAAAAGCGACCAGTCTGGCTCTTTTGCAGGGTGTGATTTTGAGCGGATTTTCGTCCTCTTTTTAAAAGGCGCGGATCGATATAGATATGTCGGCCAGTATCCGCATTTTGTGGCGAGCTCGCCTTGGCCGCCTGACTGCGACAAGCCGCCTTTGATGCCGTGAGCGATGCACGGAGGTAGGCGATGATGAGGCTGGGCTGATCATACGCTTCAGCCGCTGCGATCGCTTTTTATCACGTTTGCTTGGCTCGCGTTTGAGTTGATCTGCGCCACGAAAAATGTTGCCGTAAGTCATCGCGATGTAGCCAAGGTCCTTTTTCCTGAGCTGAGCTTGCGCTAGCCGTAAACTGCGCTATCGAGCCTGCGCGGCTTGATTTTTGAGCTCTGCCGCCAGTGTTTGAATAAACTTCGGTGTCAAGCACTCAGCACATTTACGTTCTCGCCGCTTGCTGGCACGTGGTCAAGTCCGCCAAAAGCCGATGTCATACGCCCAGCCGTCGCCGCCGATGATCCATTGCGACTTTTGACGAGAAAATTTCTTAAGCTCATTTCTTTTAACGCCCCGGCGCGCTTAAATATGCTCTAAACAGGCAAAATTTTTCGTGATCTCTTGCGTTTTAACGCCATCATTTTTGAAAGTATCCAGTCGTTGTAAAGAAGCGCTGAAAGTGCGTTGTCATCGCTATCTATGTTGTTTCTCATTATATCTTCGATGCGGTGGCGCATAGTCTCCATCGCTACGTTCATACCCATGCCAAACTCGGCGTTATCTTCAAACTAGCGAGTTTGCCACGCAACGCCCTTTACTGCCTTCGTCATCTGTGGTGTGCGGAGTAGATGGAGCTGAGCCGCCATGATCGAGCTACAACCAGTCGCGTTTGCCACGATGCATGCGCTCGCCAAAGAGCCTTGTAATAAGCGTGATATACGGAGTTTCGCCACATCCGGGCAGCGCCGTGGAATCTGAAGAGTGGCTTTAGCAAAGCCAACGCCCTTAACGCTCTCTTTTGTTCATGAGATCGTCTTTAGAAGCGACCTTTTAAATAGATAATCAGCATTTTCTTCGCTCGTTTTTGCCCAGCTCTTCTTCAAAAGCGGCACCATTACGAGCGATTTTTCTGCTCGGCAGTTTTGTGCGCACAGCTCGCAGCCTGAGTGCAGTCTAGTGGGCTACTTGGATTTTTTATTTTAGTCCCTGACCTCTTTGCCTTGTGCCTCTGGGTTGTGCTCTTTTACGCCATCTGGGGCTGCGCTAAGCTCGTTTCGTCTATCAAAAATGGCCTGATTACAGCGTGCGGGCGAGACAAATGCACACTGGTTGCACTGGATGCAGTTTTTTGCTCGATCCATTTTGGCACCATGACGCCAACGCGCGCTTCTCGTAGCCGTCGTGCCAGCTTCAAAGTGGCGTCCTCGTAGCCTATGAAGGCTGGGACTCGGCAGGCTGTCGCCTCTGGCCGTATCGTTATCGGTTTTACGATCGTTTTCGATGAAGCTGTTGCCGATATATTTTTCATCTTTTTGCTCATCGTCTGCTAATTTCGGCCCACGCAGGATCGACTGGCACTTTTATGAGGCCCATTTGCGCCAACGTCGATAGCGTTGTAGTTCATCTGCACGATCGCCTCGCCTTTTTAGCGTAGGCTTTGTGCGTACTCTTTCATATATTTTTGCGCATCTTCAAATGGTATCATGTCTGCAAGCTTTGAAAAATGCCGACTGCATTATGGTGTTTGTGCGGTTTTAAGGCCGATGTCGTGTGCTAGCTTTGTTGCGTTTTATGATCGTAGGTATATTTTGCTAGCTTAGTCTGTAACTGTTGGCAGCTTTAGCTATGGTCGCTCTGCGTCCCAGATAGAGTTTTAATAAAAATGTGCCGTTTTCTCTGATGCCGTCAATGACGTCGCACATTTCCAAGATATGCTGCGACTGAGCAGGCTGCAAAAGTGCGGGTTTGAGACGAGATAGGTCGAGCGGATCGGCTTTTTGCCAAAGCGAAGGTGTGAGCGCGTGTAACCGCCTGATTTTTACTATCGTAGGCAAAATATGCCTGCGCGTAAAGATCGGTCTTATCGCCGATGATCTTTATCAGAGTTTTTGTTTGCGCCCACGGTGCCGTCAGCTCAAGGCCGTAAAATAAAGCACCTTTCACGCTCGTCAGCTATGAAATTTTTCTCCAGTTGGTAGCGAGGTAAAAGTGACGTCATCGACTATACCCACCGTAAAGCCATCTTTTGGCTCGCTTTTGGTTTAAAGCCAAATACAGCTAGCATCTGCGCAGGATCGACGTCCTTGAGCTTAGGCCGTATCTGCCGCCAACGATGACTGGAGCGTCCTTTTTGGCCGTAAATCGCGGCTTTTATATCAAGATATAGTGGCTCGCCAAGGCTGCAGGTCTCTTTGTGCGGTCAAGAACGGCTATCACGCTCTTTGGCATCACGTCAAAGAGATACTTCGTGTAAGATAAGGTGCTCAATCGCACCTTGATGATGCACCACCTTTTCGCCTTTTTGCGTTTAGATAATCAACGACCTCTTCAAGAGTTTGCGTCACTGAGCCCATAGCCACTATGACGCGCGTGGCCTCAGGGTCGCCGTAGTAGTTAAACGGCTTGTAGTCACGACCAGTGATCTTTGACCTTAGCTAGGTAGTTTGCCACGATGTCTGGCACCGCGTCATAGAAAGCGGTTGCTTAGCTCTCGTGTTTGATAGATATCGTCATTTTGCGCTGTGCCTCTTGTTTTTAGACTCTCGGATTTAGCGCTTCGTCTCTCAATTTTCGCAGCGCCTCTCTGTCAGAGAGTCTATCAGTCGCGTAGTCGGCATCACTTCTGACTTTTTGGATTTCATGGCTCGTTCTAAAGCCATCAAAAGAAGTAAAAATGGCACATCGCCCTTGATCGCCTAAATGCGCCACGCCAGCGATGTCCATCACCTCTTGCACTGAGCCAGCTTGCTAGCATAGCAAAGCCAGTTTGGCGACAGGCGTAGATATCTTGGTGGTCGCCATTGAAAGTGCCTGCGCCGCGAGCGAGCGAGCTGAGACGTGGATGACGCCAGGTGAGGAGCTGGCCTGCTATCTTATACATGTTTGGGAATTTTTAAAAAGTAGGCCTTGAGAAGCTGTGTAGGTCGTGGAGTTAGCGCGCCAACTGCAGCGAGCCATGCACCGTGCCAGCTGCGCGCGCCTTCGCTTTGCATCTCGACTACTTACTGGCATACCAAATAAGTCTGCTTGCCCTGCGCTGCCCAAAGGTCAGTGTAGTCAGCCATAGGCGAGCTAGGAGTGATAGGTAATCCAGCTACTTCGGTAAATGCGTATGACGCGTAAGCTGCGGCCCTCTGTTTCGTCCATAGTTTTTCATTATTTTTGACATATTTCCGCCTTAAAATTATCTTAAAAATGGCTTTATTATAAAGAAAAAATCCAATTTGTCATTAATCTCTATCATTAAAAATTAGAAATTTATAAATAACTAAGATGTAAGTCAATTTTAATATTGTAGGGGCAAAGTAAAAAGGATGAAAAATTTTGATAAATATTCACATAGCCTATCTAGGGGTTATCGCGCTAGCCTTTTGCAGCTTTTATATTTAATACAACTGAGTTCGTGCTGGTGCCGCTTTTAAGCGACATGCATAAAGGATTTTGGCATGAGTACGGCTGATACCGGACTCATCATCACGATATATGCGTGAGCGTGACGATACCTCGCTACCTTTTTATGCTGCTAACTGCAATTGTAGAGCGAAGGTCGCTACTTTTTAAAGGTTTTCATCATCTTTTGTCGCTTCTCACGCACTTTTGCGCTGTTGCTTGAATTTTCACTGTTTTAGTCATAGCTCGCGTGCTACATGCCATCTCGCACGCCATATTTTTGGTCGATCACCGCTTCGCTTTGCTGTTAGAGTTGCGCACTATCAATAAAAGCTCGCAAGCTCTGGGACTTTTAGCACCTGGCAGCACATCGATGGCGATGACTACGGCTTGCCGCTTGGCAGGATTTTAGGCGATAGCTTGCACTAGTGTCACATTTGGGCTCATAGGGATCTTTGCTGTGGGCGTTGGCGCTTAGCTATAAAATGTACACTTTTTGCCTAGCAAAAACTCAGGCTCATCAAAGAGTTTGCCAGAGCTTTGCAAGAAATGGCTTTTTGATGGTGATATTTTGCTAACTGCTATCGTTATCAGCGCATTTTAGCAACACAGCTAGCATCGAGCCATTTGCAAAGATATAGCGGCTGTGATGGTGATTTGATAACTATATTTTTGCTTTTGTTTGGCGTCGCTGGCATCGTAGCAAGCGTGCTTTTCTCAATGTTTATAAGCTCATACCAACTGCCTTTTACAGCTATCTCAATAGCGATCATTTTAGTCTGCTTGCTGAGCTAATTTTGATCGCTACAAATGAGAGCTTTGATGCTTGCGCTTGCCTTTATCTGGGGGCTTGGCATAGCTGGGATAAATATGAGCTTTCAGATCAAGGTGCTGCTTTTAGCCTCAAATGCCACGGACGACTGCGATGGCGATATATTCAGCCATTTATAACATCGGCATAGGAGCTGGCGCGCTAATAGGTCATCAAACGATAGTTCATCCTGGTGAGCAAAAATATCGGCAACGTTGGTAGCCTTTTTGCAGCGGCTGGACTTGTCATCTTTCTCCGTTGACGGAGTTAGATTTAAAAAGGCTGAAATATTAGCCTTTTTAAAAACCAAAAACGTTACAAATTTTACAAATAAGTGATAATAAACTATCATAACTAAGAATAATTTTAGCTAGCTTTTATAATCGTGTATCAGAAAACGAATAAATTTAGGAGCTTGTTATGTCAGTTTTAGTTATCCGGGCAGATGAGATCACGCCTATTAAGGCTGTTTTTGCATGATTTGGGAGCTGAGAAGATAGAGCACTGGGACGCTGAAACGAAACCGCGTAAAATCGCAAGCCGATCCGCAAAGACACCGAGTGCGTGGTGATGCTAACTAGCTTTTTAAACCACAACACGATGAAGACCATTAAAACTCAAGCACAGAAATATCCTATCGTTTGTGCAAAAAGAAGCGTTAGTTGCGTATTTTACGAGGTATTGGAGTCTTTGGCCCAGATAAGGAATGGATGCAAAGAATAATCGATGAAGTTCGGGTTTTTATCAGATATTGGCGAAATAACTCCAAGTATTTTTGCAAAAGCTGCAGAAGCTTTCGCGTGCGATAATCTCATCGCACTTTATAATGTTGGCGTAGAGAGCGAGCTAAAGATCCCGCTGTTTCTTACGCTCAAATTCTACTCAAAGACATGAGGCTAGGATAATACATCTACTGCGTGATAATTTCAGTACAAACCAGTTGATAGCTTTTTGCATACCTTCAAACATCGTTATAAATGCTTATTTGAAAAATGATTTTAAAGGGTTGAAATTTGTAGCAAAAGAGCCAAAAGATGGCAGCTGCAAAAGATGATAAAGATGCTTTATAGAAGCGAATTTGAGTTTTTCATTGACGCAGCGCAGATGTTTTGCCAGTTTGTTTATGATAAAATACGCCTCCGCCATCAGGACAAAGAGGTCGTGCTAAATGGCGTGCATCTTCGGTCGATAAGATGTGCGTACTCTCCAGCGTCATGCCAAGCTTTAAAAAGGTGAGCTTTGATGATATGAAAATTTAAACGACGACATCGATGCAGCCGTTTGCGCGCTTGGTCAGAGTGCGAGATGGTCTATATCGTTTGCCCTAGAAATGAGGAATTTGGGGCGGCACGTTGAGGTTAGGCACTGCTTTGCAAGAGGGTGCATATAGCTCGTGCCTTATACGATTATTAGTAAATTCAAAAAGGATAAAAATGATAGGTATAGTTTATGGAAGCGGCATGGAAATACCGAAGATGCAGCAAAAGCTTATAAGCGAGGGCTTGGGGCTTGAAAACGAGCTTTTTAAACGTCTCTGAGTGGACGCAGCGAAAGCTAAATGGCTTGATAAGCTCATCCTTGCACATCGACTTGGGCAGCGGCGATCTGCAAGACGACTGGGACGCTTTGACTTTAAAGCGTTAAATCGGGCGGCAAAACGGTCGCTGTTTTTGGCATGGGCGATAGCGAGAGCTACTCAGATGAGTACTGTAACGGCGGCAGCAGCTTTACGATGAGGTCGTGAAAAGCAGGTGCAAAAAGGTAGTTGGCGAAGTTAGCACTGATGGATATACATTTGATGGCTCTGATGCCGTGAGAACGGTAATTGTAGGGTCTAGCGCTTGATGCCGATAACCAAAGCGACAAAGACCGAGGGTAGAATTCAGCTTGGATCGAGCAGATAAAACCAGCACTTTGCGTAATGATTTAGCTGGATCTTCTAGCTAGGGTTATATATCCATAGCCGAGATGAAGCTTTTTATCCTCTCATTTTGGCTGTTAAAACTCATCTACTAAGCCATCAAAGGCGATCACACCTTTATCTAAAAACAAAATTCTATCAGCTATCTTTCTAGCAAAATCTCATATTATAGAGTGACGATGATCATAGACTTTTTCTCTTTGCAAGAGATAAGATGAGCCCTTTGAAACTTCAGCCTCAAGCTCTGGATCAAGCGCACTTGTAGGCTCGTCAAGTAGCAAAAAGTATGGATTTACAGCTATCGCTCTGCGCTGATGGCCACGCGCTGCGCTTGTCCGCCTGAGAGCCTGTTTGGATAGGTGTCTTCTTTATGGCTAAGCCACTTCCCAGCTAAAAAGCTCTTTTTGCCTCTTTTATCGCTTCGTTTTTATCCTTTTTGAACGTAGATCGAGCTTCGGTGACATTTTGAAAGCGCTGTTAGGTGCGGGAAGAGGTTGAAAGCTTTGAAAGACCATGCCTGTACGAATTTCTAAAAAGCTCTTTGAGCTTAGCTTCTCTAAAATTTACACCCTGTCATCTACCTCTAAAGTGCCACTTTGTGGGATCTCGAGCAATTATGCATCTAAAGTGTTGATTTTGCCACAACCAGATGAGCCAACTATCACGGTCGTTTGCCCTCTTTAAAGCTTGTATTTATGTTATCTAGCACCAAATGATCGCATTAAAGATTTGCTTATATATAAAATCTATAGCCATTAGACATACCTTGAGACAGCTTTTTCAAGCTCTTGATTGAAGATGCGGTTAAAAGTGTGCAAACCACTAGATAGATGAGCGCTGCTAGGATGTGAGAGATGAGTGGCTCAAAGGTCCTTGCTGCGATCCTTTGAGCGACCATAAAACATATCTACCATCGTTATAGAAGGCACGCTAGTGAAGTGTCTTTAACAAGGCTCTATAAAACTGTGTTTGAAAGCGGAGCGAGATCCTCACTGCTTGAGGTGCGATGATGCGCTTTGGGGATTTGATAGTGCGTCATGCCAAGCGATGTGGCTGCCTCCACTGACCTTTTGGCACGAAAGTATGGCAGCCCCTTACAGACTCCAGACGCATAAGCGCCCACGTTTGGGCTAAATGCGATAGTAGCCGCACTCAGTCATCAAGCGTGACGCCGATGCTAGGGAAGCCCGTAAAAATACGATGAAAAGCTGCACGAAGCGGCGTGCGCGAAATATCCAAACGTAGGTGGCAAATATAACGGTTTAAATTTATATTTGAAAGCCTCGCTACTGCTGTGATAATTGGGTACATAGCCCCAGCGAAAACGAGAGCAAAGTAAGTGGGATCGTCACTTTAAAAGCGCGATGATCATCGAGTAGCGTCGAGCTTGAAACAAGCTCGATCACTCTGTCTCAATTATTTCCATTTTGCCTTGTTGGTTTATAATTGTTTTGAGACGTCTTTGCCAAAAGTAGCTTTGTAGAGATGGCTTCTAGTTTGCCCTCTTGCAAAAGCTCAGTTAAAGCATTTGAAATTTGCTCTGCAAAGCTCGGCGTTGTATCTTTTCTTAACAGCTGCTGCTGTGTAGTCTTTCTCATCAAGTGAGGGCAGCTATCTTTACAGGTGCGTTTGGACGCTCTTTTATGAAGTCGTAAAATACGATGTTATCCCACAACAGCATCTACACGTCTTGATATAAGAAGCTCCGCATGCTTTTTAGCAAAACTATCTGTTACAGACGTGCTCAGCACCGTATTTTACAGCGACTTTCGCCCAGTTGCTAGTTGCTGAGTCGGCATCTTTTTGCCTTTTAGATCAGCCAAAACTTTGATGTCGTTATTGTCTTTCTAGTGATGATAGCGCCAAATGTCGCAGTATAAGGCACTGAAAAAGCATACTTTTCTTTCTCTCATCAGTTATGCTTACTTGGTTAAACACAACGTCTGCTTTGCCAGCGTCATGTTGCTAGCATCGCGTCCCATGGAGCTGTTAGAAACTCAACTTTCCATTTTAGCTTTTGCGCTACAGCTCTATCGATATCTACGTCGTATCCCACTAGCTCATTTTTGTCATTATAAAATGTAAAAAGGCGCGTAAGTGCCTTCTAGTTGCTACTGTTAGCACGCCATCTTTTATAGTTTTTGCTTGCAAATTAGAGCCGTGCAAGCACTGCTACTACTTTTTAATAACGGTAAATCTTCATTTTGATCCTTTATTTTGAAATATCTTTTCCAAAAATATTTCATCGAGAAATTTCGCTTATCTTGCCCTCGGCTTTTAGCTCATCAAGCGCTTTTGTTTATAGCTTCTAGTAGCTCGGTGTTGCCTCTTTTTAAGAAGTGCGGCTGTTGGCATCGGCTCGTTGCTGAGTATATGCGATCTTTGAGCGGTGCATTTGGGCGTTGTTTGATGCGAAGTCATGTGACGTTGTCATTTATCGTATCGTCAGCTCTTTTTTGAGATGATAAGCTCCACGCCTTTGCTAAAGCCATCAGCCACGACCACTGTTGCGCCGTTTTTCTCAGCTATCGCCGCCCAGTTGCTAGTTGCAGAGTGCACGCTTTTGCCCTTAGATCAGCAAAACTTTTTGATGTCGTTATTGTCTTTATGCACGACTATTACGGGATATGGCATGGTGTAAGGCACGCTCATGTCATACTCTATCTTCGTTTATGCTTAACTTGATTAAACACAACGTCTGCTTTGCCAGCGTCAAATGCCGCAAGCATCGCGTCCCCATGGGCTGCTAGAAAACTCTATCTATCGATTTAGCTTCTTTGCTACAGCTTTTGCGATATCTACGTCATAACCTACTAGCTCGCCCTTTCGTCATAAAATGAGTAAGGTGAGTAAGTGCCTTCAGTTGCAACTATGAGCTCGCCTTTTTGATAGTTGAAGCATTTCGAATTTAAAGCTAAAAAGCACCTGCGATAAAGCCAAAAATGGGCTTAGAAATCTCATTGAGTCTCCTTATTTAGAAATGTCTTTGCCGAAGTATTTGAGCGCGTATCATAAACTCCTTCTCTTGCTAAGCTCATTTAGGGCATTATTTATCTTATTTAGTAGCTCTTTGTGTACCTTTTTAACAATCGCGGCCGTATACATCGGCTCATCGCCAGCTTCGATGATCTTATGGGGCGTTTGGATGTTGTTTGATGTGCATAAAACATCACCGCATCATCTATCGTATCATCGGCCTCTTTTGGCAGTGATCCGGTATCTGATCGCTCAAACCATCAGCACAACTAGCTAGCGCGCCATACTTTTTCAACGGTTGGTATCCACATGCTATTTTACTGAATGCACGCTTCTTTTGCCTTTTAGATCAGCAAAAGCTTTTGATGTCGTATTGTCTTTGTGCACGACGATGGCTGAGTAAGAAGACCATATATGGCACGCCGTAGTCATACCTTTTCTTTCTGCTCGTCGGTTATGCTTGGTTCACAAAACACCACGTCAGCCTTGCCAGCGTCAAATGCCGCAAGCATCGCATCCCATGAAGCTTCGATAGGTACGGTTTTACGCCTGTTTTTAGCCACAGCTCTTGCTATCTCTCACGTCATAGCCCATTAGCTCATCTTTTTTCATTGTGAAATGAAAAATGGCGAATAAACACCCTCGGTTGCTATCCTTATGACGCCATCTTTTTGATCTGCTCGTAAGAGTTTGCAGGCAGGAATTTAAAGAGAGCAAACAGGCAACTACGCAGAGCGCACCAAAGTTAAGCACTAGAGACTTTCATACAAAAACTCCTTAGATAAAAATCAATAACGGAATGTGCTAGATAATGTAAGATTTATGTAAAATGTCAGTCGCAACTGCGACTCGAGGTGATATTTTGGCGCTATTTTATCACGAAAAATAAAGGGCAGCTCACTCCTAAAAGTGAGACCGCTAGAGCTACGCCCTTAAAATCAACCTTGCCACTTGCAAGCGTTGGGATATCATCAACGATAAATATATAGCTTGGCATCATTATAGGAGCTAAAGCTGCTCTTTTGTAATTTGCTCGATATTTTCAGGCTCTGTGCCACTTTTTACTAAAAAGCGCGATCGCTTCCCCCTCTTTTGCTATCTGGCACGTTTGCGCTGCTAAAGACAACGTCGCTTCAAGCACCTTTGCAAGCTCTTCTTCGACGCTTCCAAGGCTTATCATCTCGCCGCCAATTTTAGCAAATCTTGAGCATCTATCACGATAAACACATGCGTTTTCATCGATGTGGCCTGTATCGCCAGTTTTTATAGTATCTTACGCCATCAATGTGCGTGATGACGCTCGCTTGTCTTGGCTTCGTCGTTTAGATAGCCCTTCATCACCCTGCGATCCGCCGATCGACGATGAGGCCGTCGTCGCCAGTTTCTAGCTCTTCAGCCGTCTCTGGGTCGATTATTTTGATGATAGTGCGCAGAGGCAGCCAACGCTGCTGTGTCTATTAAATGTAGCTCTTTTAGGGCTCTCTTTTCTAGGATATTTGGCATATTTACTGCAGCTACCGGCGCTGTTTCAGTCGCGTCCATATCCTCTCATACATTCTATGCCAGATCTGAGCTAAACTCGTCTTTTATCTCAGGTTTTAAGCTTTCAGCCCCAGCTACGACCATTCGCACTTTGGAAACATCAGCGGATGAAGCTTTTTGTTTCTGGTGTAGAGCCTAAAGAACGTTGAGGTGCCAAAGATGATGCTAGCGCTGTGTCTTGCAGCCATTTGCCGATAGTCGCTCCGTCTGTTGGGTCAGGTACGCTGCCATTTTTATGCCCTCGCAAAGTGGCATGAGCGTGGTGACTGTTGGTCCAAATGAGTGAAATACTGGGGAGTGAGTTTAGATCACGTCATCTTTTTGAAAATTTAGAAGTTCGCTTATTTGCTTAATGTTTGCAAGTAAATTTTTCTTTGTAAAGCAGCTCGATGCCTTTTGGCTCGCCCTCGCTGCCGCACTAAATAAAATGGTAGTCCATCCTCTAAGCTTACATGCTTAAATATAGCAGCTTTAATCGTAAACTGGGAGCAAAAAAGCAGTTAAAAGGCTAAAAGTCTACTCTTTTTGAGACGCATGGCTGAGATCTTCTGGATGTAGCTCTGCTCATCATCTTTTTTAGATCAAAAATCCTTAAGTGCGAGGCTTTTTCGATTTCGCTAGAGGTTATGACTGTGTTTATATTTGCCTTTCTTGGGGCGTGATTTAGTGAGGTCTCATTTTAATGTAGTAGTTTAAATTACGTCACTTTGCCCATGGCAAGAGGGTATATTTACGGACTATTGCTGCGATGCTTGAGCTAGGGCAGCAAGATGCTATATTTTTCTCATCTTTTTAGGCTCGCGTTTGGTATGATAGAGGCTGAAAACGGCTGTTACCTACTCCAAGTTGCTTCGGTGGCCCAGTGCTGTCGCTCACGCCTCTTGGTGATCCCATCTCTTTGCGTTGTTTAGCCACTCGCTTTGTTAGTGGTTTTGCCTTTGAGATAGAAGCTCTCCCACGATGAAAAGCTAAGCTCAAGCACCTTTTGTCATCTTTGCAGCGTTTATAAATGGTTATTGGCTTGCCAAAGGCGACGATGATGTCGCGTCTGACATAAGGTACGGTCTTTGTACGTACTAGCTCTTGAAAAAGCTAGATCCCCAAAAGGCCACGAGGTAAAATGGCTGGTGTACCATTCTTCGGGATCTCTGATGATAAGCTCAAAGCCCTTTTGAACGCTCGTTTATCTGGCCGTTGTGTGATGCTGTGTCCCTCTGGGGAAAAGTGACCACTTCGCCATTTTTAGGCACTCAACCAGCTCGATCTGACTCTTTGCTAGCGCCTGCGCCTATTGGGATCACTTTGAGTACAGTAAATTGCTTTTAGATACCATTTTGTTATAGATCGTTCTATACATGACAAATCTTATGCCCCTTGGACTTGCAGCTTGGCACGAGCCAGTCGATCCAGCTGATGTGATTGCCAAGTGGTGCGTGCCACTACTTGCGGTAAATTACAAGTCCTTCAACGAAAAAGCGGTACTTTGTCTTTTAAAGAAATAGCAGTAAAAAGCAGCCTTGTGAAAAGATGTGGGCTGCAAAATGGCGTAAAAACTGCGAGCAAGCAAACAAGCGCTAAAGACAAAAGGGCCAGTGGTTGAGATTACAAAATATACTAAGCCTATGCCAATGGCTAGAAATAGCAGACATGAGACGTTTTTGCAGTAAAGTTGTCTTGCCGCCATTATCTTGCCGGTGCTCTTTGACGGGCGAAAGTACTGGATCGTACAGCATTTAGCGGCACTATAAATATGCCTCCAAAAGCCAAATGCAATGAGCTAAGGCTCACTACGCTGATGCTTGAGCCAATGCGAAAAATAAAAGCGAAAAATATGCCAATAGCGCCCATCTGGCACGATGCCAAAGCTCGATGTGTGGCTTTTGACGTAGAGCCAGCCACGTATGAGCCAAATGCGATGCCTATGGCGCTTACTGCGCGGATGGCTTGCACTGCTAGAGGCTGTCGTCGTTAAAAACTGCCTTGTAGTGAGCTGGGAAGGTAGCAGATGATCTGAGATACCCCCAAAATATGCTAGGTAGCAGGTGCTTAGCCAGATATTTTTATCTGATCGCTTACCTCTTTTAAATCTTTCTTAAGTAGCTAAAGGCTGATGCATCTTTTAAGCTCAGTCTCCGCTTTGTTCGTTTGTTCCGCTGATATACAGGTAGCTTGTAGGCATGCTTCAAAGCGCGCTAAAACACAACCAAAAGATGCCGATAGGATGACGCTTTTTACATTTCTTCCGAGTTTTTCGCCTTGGATGTATAGATTTTCAAATATAAATGAAAATAAAAATGAGCTAACAGAGTATCACAACGATGGTGAGCGCTTGGATGACGCCGTTTGCTGTGCCAAGTCGCTCAGTGCCGACGAGCGCTTTCGATGATGCCGCATTTTGCAGGCGAGTAGATCGCACTTTGAGCAGCCAGTATGAGTGTGAGTGCAAATGCCACGCAAAAGCACCCATAAAAAGGTATGTAGGCATTTCCACCGCACAATGCTACACGCCAAAGACGGCGCAAATTTAATAACCTTCTGTCTGCGAATTGTCATTTTATAAAGCTTGAAGGCGAAAATAAAAATAAATGGAAGCGAGATCATCGCATTATAACGGCTGTTAGGATGAAAAAGCGTGTCGCCTGGTGGGTCTTAAAAGGACGTTTTTGGATGGTTATTTTGTGTGCTAGATCGACGCTTGCGTTTAAAAATGCGATGCAAGGTAGGGGCAAAAAAGCCAGTGACTTTATGCAAATTCTCGAATACAGCCTTTTTGGTTTAAGTCTGTAAAATCTATAGCAAAATATTTAAAAATATCATTAATACTCTGATCATACAAATTTCGTGGTGAAAATTTCTTTGGCACGATAGTGCATGTGCTTTTGATAAAATCTGTCCATCACAAAATAGGAGCATTATCATGGATTATGAAATCATCGTCGTCTGGTGGCGGACATGCTGGCATTGAGGCAAGTCTTTCGCAGGCTGCAGAATGGGCAAACAAACTTTACTGATCACGATCTTAGCCGAGCAAATAGGCGCTGCAAGCTGTAATCCCAGCCATCGGAGGCCTTGCAAAGGGGCACTCTTGTAAAAGATCGACGCGCTGGCGGTCAGATGGGCTTAGCAACTGATGCTGTTGGTATCCGGTTTCGCGTGCTAAATGAGTAAAGGCCCAGCAGTACGTGGTAGCCGCGCTCAGATCGATATGGATAGATACCGCGTTTATATGCAGAAAGTTTGCACCCAAACACGCCGTTAGCAAATTTCTCAAGAGATCGCTCGTAGGTACACAGGCGAAATGGTGAGATAACGGGTTAAAACCCACTCAAATAACATCTATAACGCAAAAAGTGATAATTACAACTGGCACGTTTTAAACGGGCTAATCCACGTTGGATTTAACAAACTTGAGGCTGGCCGTGTGGGCGAGCTAAGCGCAAAGGATCTAAGCTCAGCCCAGGGGCTTGGAGCTAGAGCGGTGAGGCTAAAGACTGGAACATGCCCAGGATCGCGCAAAAACGATATCGTAGGAGTACAGAAAAGCAAGATGGCGACGCAAAGCCCAGTGCATTTAGCTTCAGAACTAGTACTTCCCAACGCAGCTGCCATGCCATCGCCATACAAACGAAACCACCCATGAGATAATCCGCTCATCTCGACCAAAGCGCCGCTCTTTTACAGGTCCAGATCGAGGCATGGACCAAAGATATTGTCCTAGTATCGAGGATAAGATAAACCGCTTTGGCGACCGCGATGTATACCACTTTTCATCGAGCCTCAGACCCTTGAAGCGACAGAGTACTACATAAACGGCTTTTCAACGAGCCTGCGCCCGCGAAACGACAAGTGCAGATGTACTCCGCTCCGTAAAGGAGCTGAAAACGCTCAAAATAGTGAGGCATGGATACGCTCAGTGCGACTACACGTACGAACTATGCGCGGCTAAAACATAAGCGAGAGGCTAGTAAAAGGGCTATGCTTGGCTGGGCAGATAAACGCACGACGGGATACGAGGAGGCCGGCGCTCAAGGTAATGCTGGCTGCGCATAAACGCGGCGCTGCACGGCTGGATAACAAAAAGATACGCATCTGTCTTGCGCCGTGATTGGGGCGTATATCGCGATTTTGATAGATGACCTTGTGACAAAAGGTCAAAGAGAGCCATATAGGATGTTTACGAAGCAGGGCGGAGTATCGCTTGCTTTTGCGTGAGGAAAAATGCCATTTTAAAACTTGGCGGATATGGGCATGCGCTTGACGCGCGGTGACGATGAGACTTTTAACGAGATCGAGGACTATAAGAAAGGAGTAAAGAGGGCTGGAGTCAAAAGTGAGGACTCCAGGTCACGCCAAGCAAAGGCCAGGCCAGAGCTTTATGCAAGCCTTGATGAAAGAGCCGATCAGCCGAGCATGCAGGCGCTTCAAAAGATAGTTGCGCACGCAAAGAGCTTTACGGCTGAGAAAACTAAGAAAGCTTGTGAGAAGTTGCCCACAGTGACGATGCGAGGCATGGATCTGACCTGCAACCGGTGCGAAAGTATCAGCACTACATCGGCGAGCATGAGATCGATGAGAGAGATATGATGGATGTCGAAAAGTCCCTGAAAATTTCGACTTTAGAAGCATAAGCGCCTTAGCAGCGAAGTGGTCCGAAAAGCTTGAGAAGGTGCTAGCAGCGCTCTGCAGCGGAGGTGAGAATTTCAGGTATCACGCCAGCGAGCGATCGACATCTTGCATGTCTACAAAGATGAGGCGAGGAGGCTAGGAATTAAGCCTTTTATGGTTTCGGTAACTAACATGGCGTTGTGAAAACAGGTCTCTCTCGTCAATAGTTGCTGTTATAATAAGTTTAATAAATTTTCTATTATTAAAGGTCTATTTTACAAAGTGGCGAAAATGCGAAAGTACTATCTTGACGTTTGGAGTATTAGGTCCATTCTCTTATATACAAAAGCTTAAAATTGCGAGTATGAGCGTTTTAGTCGATTGTCTCACAGTCGTGTAGCTTAAGTCCACTTTATTTTATACAAGCTATGTTAGTGAGATTATAGTCTAATGAGAGTATAATCGTTTTAGATTATTTATGAAAGAGAAATTAATGTCGATAAAGACGAGACGAAGCTTTTATCGGCCTTTGCGTTTGGTGCCGTGGCGGCTGTTGGTGGCGCGATGTCGCTGGTTGCCATAGAAAAGGGCAGGATCACTCCCTGGCGTAAAAGGCTGCTGGTTTTACGGCTGTCGATCTAAGCCCGATCAAAGATGGCGAGATGAGCAGGTTGAGTGGCAATCAAAAAGCCTATTTTCATCCTCAAAAAGAAAGCCCAGATATGGCTACGACAGAGAGATGTGTTGTCGTTGGAGATTACGAGGTATGTGGTGTTATCGGACTTTGCTTACGCACCTAGGATGTATCCTGATACAAGTCTAGCAAGCAAATGTTTGTCTGTACCTGTCATGGCGGCAGTTAACGTTGATGGCGTGCAGAACGTACGGACCTCCACCAGACCGCTTGATATCCCACCATTTAAGATCGATGGTACCAAGCTAGTTCTGAGGCGAAACAAGCCCAGAATACGAAAAATTAGTAGCTAAAAGCTTAGGAGGTTAGCGATGTCTTTATCTCATAAAATCAACTGGCGTTTATTGACTGGCGACCAACGCCTAGCTTTTACAGCTATGAAGGTCCTAGTTAGCGAATACTGGATCCCAAAAATATAAATTTCCTTTTGGGCGATGGGCGTTATCTAACAGACACTTTTCTTGCTTTTGATCATCACTGGCTATTTGCTTGCTGATGTGTTACAAGCCAGATGTCATTGGCCTTTGATGCGTATTACACTATTATGCAGGGGTCGAGTACTGGCTGGCTTTGGCAGCGTCATATCCACGCAGTTTCAGCTTCTACGATATCTGTATCGTTATCTGTCACTTGCTTACTGGACTTTACCGGCTCATACACAGAGGCAGAGAGGTTATTTGGGTAAGCGGTATGGTGCTATTTATCACTTTTCAGCAGAGGCATTGTGACTATATGCTCCCATGGGGACAGATGAGCTACCCAGGCGGCGACTGTTATCACTCAGCTCTTTTGGTGGTGTGCGCAGTTATCGGCGATGCTTTGGTTGAGTGGATCGGGCTGATTATGCAGTTGGCGACTCAACACCCCAGATTTTTCATGCTTCGTCGCTACTGCACTTGTAACTATCGTTGTTTTGGTTATCACTTCTACTCATTAGGGTCCCTCCGTAAAAGTAACCTAACAAGCGAAGATATCGACTTTTGAAGTAGAGGCGCAAGTGTATCTGCACGGCGACAGGCAAAGCTAAAGTCATACCATTTTGGCGAGTTTTTGGCAAAAAGACTTCTGATGTATCATTTTTCGTGATCTTTGTCATATATCTTGTTTGCTATCCATCAACTTTTGCGATGGATCCTATCAACTTTTGAGCCAACAAATCACTAAAAACTCACCACACATCTACAGAGTGCGGTACTTCTTGTGGCAATGTAATGATTACGTGGCTTCTTCTTTTGAGTATGTAGCTGAGTTCAGCTAACATCAGACTTATCGCATTTGCCTTTCGCAGGCGTTGCGTATCGCTTATGCCGCTCTTTTGATAGAAGCGACCTTGTAGCTCCAGCTCACAGACCACTATTTTTCGTATGGTTTTGGGTGCTAGTTGCTGACCTTATCGTACTTATCTATGTAGCAAGCTCCCAACAGGTGGCATCAACGACTGGATAGGTTTTACGCTTCACTGCTATCTAGTGCTGTTATAATCGCACTTCAGTTATCACAATACTTGAAAGAAAAGGGCTAATCATGAAAGAGCTTAGGTCACTGCCATCGTTGTTGTCTTCGGGTATTTTATACTGGGGCATCGAGCCTGCAGCTCACAAGCTTCATCCGCACACTGCAAATGCTGGTACAACTTCTCAAAAGAAAGATCTGACTACATAGCACTTTTTAGAGCAGAGAGAGCGCTTGAGGGCTGCAAAAGCTAGCGGCAACAGTAGCATCGATGCACTGCTAAAAGATGTTGAGACAGCACAGAGTCGCGGTGACTACACGGCTTTTGGGCTGATATAAACTCGATCGACCTTGCAAAGGCGACGCGCAAAAGGCGCTGAGACATTTGGCGCAGCTGGATGTACAGGATGTCACGGCATCGAGGCAGCTGGCATCGCAGCTAATATGGACGCTGGACAGCTGGCCGAAAGCTTTGGCGTAGTGCCAGCCAGATCTGCACAGCTGGTGGGGATTTATGACGAGAGTTTTTGGCGCACTTATCAAAAATCCAGCTATGCTGTCAAAACTATCTCATAAATTTAACGACGAGCATCCTTATCCGATGACTGCATTGTACGGGTGCTGGCGGCGATATAAACATGAGATCGCGAGACATAGTTGCTTATCTTAGTATCAGCTGACGCGGATGCAAAGACAAGATCACTGAAGAAGGTGTTGCTGATGCGTCAAAGATGCCACGATATGAGTATGATAGTATCTTAGCAACAAAACAAAGCCTTGCAGCATGTGGGCTCAAACCACCTGATCTATCTATGATGATCCGCTCAAAGGGTCTGACTACTTGCGTATTATAAACGATACTCAAAAAGATGCTTCGAGGCACTGCGATGCCTAGAGTTGAGCTAAAATAAAAGCTGCTGAAGACGACATAGTATCTTACATAGAAAAATGAGGCGACAGCAAAGGCTGAGCGCGAGACAGGACTTTATGTCATGATCTACTTCTTCATCTTGAGAATTTTGCTTGGCTGGAAACGCAAAGTCTGGAGCGAACTCCACTAGAGCCAGAGCCTTTTTGGCTCTTAAATTCTCTCTAGTAAATTACATATATAAATGGGTATTTTTAAAATTATTCTTTTGCTAATTAATCAAAGCTATTTTTGCAGAATTTTAAAAATCTCATGCTGACATCTTTGTGGTTAACAGAAACAAATTCGACAGAAATTATCACATTGCTATAAATTCTTAAAAACAAACGCATGCAGTGCTTTAGCTGATTGCATGCCCTCTGAACGTGCGAGGGTTTGAGGGATTTAAGGGATAAGGGCGACTTCGTAATTCAGCCTCTCTACCCTCACAAGAAAGTACCATTTAGATTGATTAGATTGCTTTTGCATTACAAAATTCGTTCACGCTAAATTTTTACTTTACTCGCTCTCGCTTACACTTAGTCCAACATTACAGTAGCCGTGATAACTCGTTCATGGTACACAGAATTGACCATATTATTGCTAGCTTATAATTGCGTTACAACATTAGAAAGATATACGCGGTGTGACAGATGTGCTTAATACAGCAAGATGTGGCAAAATGCGAGGATATTAACAGCCACTAAGCAAGAGTAAATTGTATTTTTAGCAAATTACTCAACAGCACAAAATTTCACTAAAACAGCAATTGGCTCGCCAATAAAAGCCACACTAAAACTAGCTAAATTCTTTGGCGATCTTTGCTCATGTTTATCAGCTCTTCGCGTTCGCTTAGTTTTAGGTTGCCGTATTGAAGCTTTGTCATCATCTGCATGAAGTCAACTGCTTAACATCTGCGCATCGCTCTTTTAGCTCTTTCAAGCTTTCTCGTAGATCTTTTCTGTCTCTTTGTTTGGCTTTTCTAAAGTACTAGCAGCTCCCAGTCGCGCTCGCATCAAGGTCGTTTTGCTGCCTTTATCGAGCATTTTTAGGGTGATAGAGGTACTGAGAATACCATCTGCACTTCCTTTTAGTTTTAAAATTTAGGCAAATTTTATTCTCATTCATCCACCACTTTTTCTAGGTGGATTTTGCACGTGAAAACCTCCCGATCATCGGCGTTGCGTAGTTTTAGCTCAAGTTTTGTGCTTGCCTTTTCAAAACGCCTGATCAAATCATCCAAGCTGTGATAAAAGATAGACTTGCAGTGCGCACTTCCAAGCCTTGCCAAGATCTTGGCGCGCTGACTCTTCTGACTTTCATATGCGTAAGGAGCCAGCCATCGCCAAAGCGCCATTTTCTATGAAAAACTAGATCAAAACCGCCGATTCTCATTTATCATGTTAAAATAACACCCATATCCGCCGTCTCACTAAAGTAGCTAAGGCAGCCTCCTCTACCGCCTAAAGCCTCAAAGCGTGGTGTTTCTTTTAAAATGTGCGCCCGCTAAAATTGCCTTGAGGGCAAAAAGTGAGTTTACATTTCTATCTTTTGCTCATTAAACCAGTCAAACTCATGCATTATCTGCGTCATCACGCCCCATTTTACGAGGTGAGCCTTTGACGCCAAAAGCGGCACTAGAGGTGAGCTATCTATCCTTTAGCTCAAGGGATCGTTTTATGTCAAGATGGTCGTAGTGGTCGTGCAGATGAGGGCGATGTCGATCATCTCTGGGTAGTCGCTAGCGGTGATGGCGTGCTCTGGCAAACGAGCTTGCCGCCACGTGGAAAGGAATGCTGCGGTGCAAAACTGGGTCTGTGATGATGGTTTTGCCATCAAGCTTGCAGATGAGCTAACGTGCCCAAACCAGATAAACTCGCCATTTTTGAGGGCTTTTGCGTCCGATACCGCGGTGGCAAAGGCTTTGGTAACTGCCTGGTGGAAAAGAGCGCTTGAGGACGTAATTTAACATAGACGCGGACAGTTTTCTTTTACCATATCAATCGTTGGCTCAGTGTAAAAACTTTGCCATTAAAGGTGGCGAAGCCTCTATGAGCTGGCTCTTGGCATCTGGTCTGCCGCCAGGGCAAGACCCTATAAAAGCAAAAACTGAGCGATAAATAAAACTGTGACTATAAAATTTCCATCAATAACCCTTTTAAATTTAAAGGTTGGATTATATTTTAGATTTTTAAATTCAGTTTCATTTAATTACTTAAGCTTAAAAACTGAATAAATTTAAACAATTAAGATAATTTTACTACTTTTTACCTAATTTATCGTTATGAAATATTAATCTTTTTGATTAATCACACGATAATAACGCTGTTTGATAGCATATCTTAAACTAATATAAAAATAAAATTTAATTTCAAAATACAAAATTTGTCAGATAGCTGACAGATTTAATCGCCAGAAGTTATAGAATTGTTTCCAAAGAAATTTCAGGAAGGGCGTTGAGATGTTAAATAAAAATTGTATCTCTATTCATGTGATTAACAATCACTCTATTAGTGAAACAGGGCGGTCTTGCCTTGTAGGAGAGTATGAAAAACACTAAATTGTGATTGCCGATTCTAAACGCTGCATAGGATGTGCGACTCTGTATGGCTGCATGTTTTAAAAGTGCTTATGAGACGTGGCAAAACTATCACGTGCAAGGCTAAGCGTCTTAGAGAAGCTGGCGGTGTTATGCCGACTCAGTGCGAGACAATGCGACGATGGCCCTTGCGCAAATGTATGCCCAACTGGAGCGTTGCGATTTAACGATAATTGCATCAGAGCTCACGAGAAATTGTATAGGTTGCAAGATGTGCACGATCGCTTGCCCTTATGGTGCGATAAGCTCAAGTGCAGAAACTTATGCCTTCAGTAAATTACGCTGTCGAGCCAAAAATACTATCTTGAAGTAGAGTCACAATCAGGCGCAAAAACATCGCGGTAAAATGTGATATGTGCTTTGGCCGTGAAAATGGACCAGCTTGCGTTGATGTAGCCCAACAAGCGCTCTTATAATGGTAGATCCAGAAGAGGGCAAACATAAAGCAGCAGAGGATAGAACTACGAAGCAGCGAATCATTTGCTACTATTTTAAACGGACAAGGGCATAAGATGACTACGGTTTTATATGCTATTTCTTGTAAGTGCCGTCGTTAGTATCTTGCTACTGCGCTCCAAAAGCCGCTGTTAAAGTTGGTTTTGGACTAAGTGCTATAAGCTGCTTTTATGCGATGTGTCACTTCGTTGCAAATATGGGAGTAAGTGATAGCTTTGCTCTTATGGATGGCTTTTTGTATTCGCCAAAATTTGCGCTAAATCCACTTGGAAATTTCTTCAGCTTTGTCGTTGTTTTCATCGGATTTGCAAGTAGTGTTTATGGTATGAGCTATGCAGAAGAGTACATAAAAAAAGCAAATGTTGGTGTGTTTGCATGTTTGTTTAACACATTTATCCTTTCAATGCTTCTAGTAATCAGCGCTGATAATGTATTTTGCTTTGTTGTTTTATGGGAGCTTATGACTCTTGTATCATCATTTCTTATCATCGTCAATGACGGTAAAAATACACTTAAAGCGGTTATGGTATATCTTGGCATCGCACAAATCGGTGCATTTTTGTATAACCTGTGGCTTGCTTATCACAGCTTACTATGCAGAGGCTTTGAATTTAGCGCATTTATGGGTGTTAAGATGCCATTTTGGCGCTTCTGCTGCTGTGTTGTACTATTCTTGGTCGGCTTTGGTAGTAAAGCTGGTATGTGGCCATTCCACGTTTGGCTTCCACAAGCTCACCCAGCAGCACCATCAAACGTTTCAGCCCTTATGTCAGGCGTTATGATTAAAGTTGCTCTATTTACACTAGTTACATTACACTTTTACCTACCACTTAGCACATACTTTGGTCTTACAATACTCGCTCTTGGTGCAGCTAGCTCACTATTTGGTGTTTTATACGCTCTTTGCCATACGACTTCAAAGCTTTGCTTGCCTACCACTCAGTTGAGAACATAGGCATCATCTTGCTAGGTCTTAGTACTAGTATCTACAGCGTTGCAGCTGGAAATTTAACACTTGCGGCAGTAGGGTTTTCTAGCGAGTTGCTACCACGTAGTCACCACGCTATATTTAAAGGTCTGCTTTTCCTTTGCGCTGGTTCAGTTATCCACGCTTCTCATACACAAAATATGGACATCATGGTGGTCTTGCTAAAAAGATGCCATGGACAAGTCTTGGGTATGTTTATAGGTATCATGGGTATCGCAGCTTTACCTCCAGTAAATGGCTTTGTTTCAAGTGGTTTTACATATCAAGGTATGCTTCAGGTGCGATGGGAGAAGGAACATTAGTTAGATATGCATTTACACTTGGCGTCGTAGCTCTTGCGCTAACAGGCGTTTTGGTTGGTATGCACCTTAAACTTTACGCTGTTATCTTTGCAGGTACTCCAAGAGATCAAAAAATTTGGGAAAATGCCAAAGAGAGTCCGATAGGTATGGTTCTTGGTATGATCATCCTAATGATAGGCTGCGTTGGCTTTGGTCTTGGCGCAAACTACATAGTTGATTACATCATGCAAGCTGTAAGTCTATCGCTATAGAGCTATAAAAGCTAGCCTTGGTGCTATAAATGTAACTTCACCTATGGGTAGCATGATCTCAACTCCACTTATCGCTTTAGTCCTATGTGCGACTATGATTTTGCCATTTATCATCCTTGCTGTTATGAAAGCAAACAGAGATAAACCACGCGAAACTGATCCTTGGGCTTGTGGCTTTAAATATAGCTCACGTATGCAAATGACAGGTGGTCCATTCACTGGCGACCTTAGAAAAATTATGCAATGGCTATTTAGAGCTGATAAAAAAGTAGTTACTAGAAATTATTTTTGACGCGGTTGAGTATCACAACCATCCAAAAGATATTTGGTGGGGAATGTTTTATGAGCCAGTCATTAAATGGTGTGTGAAATGTGCTGATAAGCTAGGTATCGTTCAAAGTGGTTATACAAATGTATATGCACTTTATATCTTGCTATATCTTTGTGTCATACTTGCTGTGGGCTACTTTTTAGTTTAGGAGACGAAAATGCAAACTATACTTTTAATGATATTTCAAGTAGTCGTTATCGTTTTGGTAGCTCCTTTGTTTGATGGTATGGCAAGAAAACTTAGAGCTAAACTTCAATCAAAACAAGGTAGCGATTTCTTTCAAACATATCGCGACATTATAAAGCTTTTTAGAAGAGGAAGAACCGTCCCTGAGTGCTCTCACTGGGTATTTAGATGGGCTCCATTTTTCCTTTTTGCAACTTCAGCTGCAGTGCTAGCTGCTATACCTATCACTTATAGCAAAGACACTGTATTTGGAGCTTACTCAGATATATTTGTTATCCTCTATCTTGGTGCGCTACTTAGATTTGTATTTGGTGCAGCTTCAATGGATAGCGGCAACCCATTTGCAGCAACAGGTGGCGGCAGGGAGCAAATGCTTGGTGTTTATGTTGAGCCAGTTATGATTATGTGCTTAATCGTAGTTATGCTTGCAGCTAAAACATCAAATTTAGTTGAGATCCAAGAGATGGTAAGAACTGGCGTTATCGGATATCAAATTCCAAGTTTTGCCGTTGCTTCTATCGCATTTTTGTGGTGTATGTATGTTGAGACTGGTAGAAAGCCATTTGACTTAGCTGAAGCAGAACAAGAGCTTCAAGAGGGTGTTCTTGGAGTATGCTGGTAGCGACCTTGGCCTAGTTCAAGCATCACTTATATTAAAAACAGTTTGCTATGATCGGACTTTTCTAAGCATATTTGAGCCATGAGATTTTAGCAATCCTTTTCTTAGCTATTATCGTTTTTGTGATAAAAACTGGAGTATTTTACGTCGCAGCTGTGTTATAGACAACTTTGGACCACGCTTTTAAAATGACTTCATCTTTACGCAAAAATGCTCTTGGTGCACTTGCTATTTCGTTTGTTGCACTAACACTTTATGTAGTAGGAGCGTGAGATGCAAACACTAGATATATTAGCCATTTGCATGATCGTAACTTCGCTTGCGGTTTTTGGTCTTAGAGCTTGAAACTCTCAATCATCGCTTATGCGATAGAGACACTACTTTTAGTTAGTATATTTTTCTTGCTATCTGAGAATTTAACGCTGAGCAGCTAAAAACTTGGGCGATCGTTGCGTTTTTACCAAAAGTTCTTTTCGTGCGAGGGATTTTGTTCTGGCTTATCAAAAAACTTGGCGTAGTTAGCGAAGATGAGCCAGTTGGTGGATTTTTTGTAAGTCCTGTTATTGCTATGGATTTTCTCTAGCTCTTTCAATGAGTATCCACCCTATATTTTAAAATTCTCTCTTATCAAAGAAGAGTTATGTTAATCGCTGCTGGAACAGTCTTTATGATGGGAATTTTTGGCTTCATGCTAAGAAACTCATTTATAAAACAAATTCAGCTACTGCTTGTTTGAAAACAGTATCCACCCTAAGCCTTGCTCTAATGGCTACAACTCACATGAGCTAGTTGAGCTTGGGAATTTTAAACAGATGCGATATTTGCTGTTATTATCATGAGCGTTCTAGCGATTAGATTTTTATAAAGCTTATGATAGCTTAGATACTTCTAAAGCTTCAAATTTAAGGGTTAGAGATGGATAGTTTAGCTTTAATACTTATCTTACCGCTCCTTGGTGCTTTGATCTTGTTTTTAAGTCCCTAAAAACTATACAGTACTTAGCGGACTTCATGTCTTGTTTTCTGCTGCGACATCAGTGGCTTTACTTAACAATGTTCTTAAAGTTTTTAAGTGGCGGAACTTTTTATAGTTTGATAATTCTATTTTAGATAGCTAGCTGTGTTTTCTTGGTGCTTATCGCTGTAACTGGATTTATAGTAAATTTCTACTCTATCCACTATATGAGATGGGAACTTGAAGATGGACACATCCATCTTAAGTGATCTTAAAAATACTACGCACTAAGCCATGTATTTATCTTTACAATGACTTTAAGCGTTATTTGCAACAACGTTGCGTTTATGTGAGCAGCTATCGAGGCTACAACACTAGCTTCTGTATTTTTGGTTGCTATACACAAAGATCAAAAATCAACAGAGATGGTTACAAATACATCGTTCTTTGTTCAATCGGTCTAGCATTTGCTCTTTGTGCAACCGTTCTTCTATACTCCAGCCACATAGCACACTGGAGACGGAGAGGCTTCTATGCAGTTTTCAAACGCTAATGGCTAACGCTAAAGTTAAAGCCAGATGCAGCAAAACTTATCTTTGTGTTTGCGCTAATTGGTTTTGAGTACAAAAGCTGGTCTTGCTCAACTCACACTTGGTTGCCAGACGTTCAGCTGAAGGTCCAGCACCTATCTCAGCATTGCTATCAGGTGTACTTTTAAAATGTGCGATGCTTGCACTGAGATGCACGCATATCACAGCTCAAGCAGTTGGTTGGCTTTTGTTGAAGGCGTAATGATCGTTTCGGGAACTATCACACTTTTTTGTAGCAGGATTTTTCCTAATAAGACAACACAACGTAAAAAGAATGTTTGCATGCCACTCAATCGTTCACTGGGTGTTATCGCATTTGCACTTGGTGTTGGCGTGGGATTCGTCTATTTGCAGCGATATTCCACTGCTTAGCTCACAGCTTCACAAAAAGCTTTTGGCTTTCTGCTCAACAGGTAACATAGCAAAATTTACGGCCACAAAGATATGAGTAAGATGGGCGGCATGGTTAAGATCGCACCTATTACAACTATTATGTTTGGTGCAGCTGTATGCTCACTAGTTGGTGTTCCAGCATTTGCTATATTTGTTAGCGAATATAACGTCTTTGTTGGAGCTATCACAAGTGGTCAATACATCACAGTTGCGCTATTTGCTATTGCACTTGCAGTTATTTTCATAGCTGACTTTGCGCACTTTAACATGGCAAGCTTTGGCGAGCCAAAAGGTGTGGTTGTTCATAATAAAGAGATGAGTTGTTTTGAAAATTACCTCTTATAGCACTCTGTGCCCATATCATAATCTTTGGCGTATGGCACGTAGATAGCTTTTATACGCTAGTAAATAACGGTGTTAATATAATGATGGGAGCTTTAAAAATGAGAGGCGATAAGTTGTTGAAATCCTAAAAACAAGGTAAGTACAGAAGTAACTCGTCAAGCAGACGATCAGATCACAGTTTGGTTGATAGAAACGATCTTCACTAGCTGTTAAAACACTTTATTATGATATCGGTGGCTTTATAAGCACTATGATAGCAAACGATGAGCGTCAGATAAATGGCTGCTATGCGCTTTACTATGCTATCTCAATGGAAGGTAGCAAGATGACTGAGAGCGGACGACTTTTGCAGCTGAGGATAAGTGCTTTATCACAGTTAAAACCCTTATCGAGGAAGCGATCCGACATTTCCATCAGTTACTCCACTTGTACCAGCTTGTGTTTGGCTGAAAGAGAAGCTTATGATATGTTTGGTCTAGTAGCTGAAGGACTACCTGATAAAAGACGTCTAGTTTTAAGTGATGACTGGCCAGACGGACTTCACCCACTTAGAAAAGATGCTATGGACTACCGCTACCGCCCTGATCCAGTAGATCATAGAGATGAGCCTGATGCGGGTTTTTGTTCCCAACAGGTGATGCGGTAGTTGATGTACCACTCGGACCACTACGTTACATCTGATGAGCCGGGTCACTTTTGGACTTTTCTGCGACGGCGACGAGATCATCGACGCTGATTATCGCTTGTTCTATCAACACCGCGGTATGGAAAAGCTAGCTGAAAAACAGAATGAACTATGATCAAATGGGCTATCTTGCAGAGCGTGTTTGCGGAGATTGTCGGTTATGCTCACGCTATTGCGTGTATCGAGCTGCAGAAAAAGCTATCAAGCTTGAAATCCCACTAAGAGCTCAAGCCATACGCGTCATCTGTCTTGAGATCGAGCGTCTTCACAGCCACCTTTTTAAATATAGGTCTAGCTTGTGAGGTCACTGGTAACTTCAACGCTTTCATGCATATCTTTAGGGTTCGTGAGTACTCTATGGAGCTAGCTCAACTTGTAACTGGCGGACGTAAAACATACGGCAACGTCGTTATGGGCGGTTTAAGACGTGATATGACAAACCATGAGATCAAAAAGGCTTAGAGATCATCAGCAAACTTGACATTCATTTTGCAGAAATCTGGGATGCAGTTTTGGAAGATAAACGCCAAATCGGACGCTGGAAAGGTGTAGGTATCCTAGACCGTCAAATAGCACGTGACTTTAGCCCAGTTGGTCCAAATATGAGAGGCTCTGGCTTTAAACGTGATAACCGCTACGATCACCCATACGACTTCTTCAAACAGATAGAGATTGAAGTAGCAGTTGAGCATGGTTGCGACGTTTTGCTCGTGAGATGGTCAGATATAAAAAGGCTAAAAGCTCTATCCACATCATCCGCCAATGCTTTGAGATGATGCCTCAAACTCCGATCATGATCGATCCTGTGACTATGATGTCAAGCCCGAAAATTTTCGCACTTGGGTCACGATGAAGCACCACGTGGTGAGAATGTTCACTGGATCATGCAAGGTAACGCTCAAAAAGTATATCGCTGGAGATGTGGGCTGCGACATATAACAACTGGCCGCCTAAGGTATCAATTTAGAGGAAACAACATGAGTGACGCTGCACTTATCGTTTGCTCACTTGACCCTGCTACTCATGTACCGAGGCGTGTTACTTTGGTTGATGTAAGGACTAGTAAAATTTTAACAGAAAAAGACCTTAAGAATTCTGTCAAGATGGCGGGGTTAGTAAGAAGGATTTAAGATGATGAAGTTGATTTGATCACAGAAAAATATGGAAAGGCGACACACGCCTATCCATTTGAGCCATATATTGTGCTGAGAGAATTTTCGCGGTCAGCCAGACTATACATTACGATCTTTGCATAGGGTTGTGCAGCTTGCGGTATCGCTTGCCCTAGTAACGCAATAGAGCTTAAGATGAACGATGAGCAAACGAGACTGTTTGGCAGTTTGACTCGTGGTCGTTGCATACTCTGCGGACGCTGCGATGAGGTTTGCCCAACTGGAGCTGTAAGACTTAGCGATAGCTTTTGAGCTGCGGTTGAAATTTGACAAAGAGCGCTCTTATACAAAGGCGAGAGCTTGAGATGCAAACTTGCAAATGCTGCGGCAAGCCATTTGCGCAAAAAGCGCTCATTCACTCTTGAAAAGCTTTAGCATGCACATTACTCCAGTGCAGACTTGAAGAGGCAAAAGAGTACCTTTTTATCTGCCCAGAGTGCAAGAAAAACCAATCTGCTGAGAGAGAGGCTAACAAAAAGGCGTTGAGGAGGCTAAACAAATGAGTCTATATCAAGTCCCAGAGGACATAAAACAGCAAATGACCTAACTGCAAAGCTAGAGCATTTAAAAATATCAAAAAGAAGCTTTAGCGTTTATGGATCGACTGCGAGGCTGCAACGGTTGTGAGATCAGAGTACCTGCTATCACTCCGATGTGGGATCCAGAGCGCTTTTGGCTTTGCTTGTAGCAAAACCCAAGACACGCTGATATCTTGCTTTGCTCAGGACCAGTCACAAGACAGATGTACTACCTACTTCTTCGTGCTTATGAGGCAGCTCAGATCCTAAGATCGTAGTTGCTTTGGCGCTTATGGTAGCACTGGTGGGATTTTCACGACGCTTACAGCGTTTGGGGTGGTATAGATAAGATAATCGGTTGATGTCTATATCCCGGGATGCCCTCCACACCCAGCAAGTGTTATCTATGGTCTTGGTATGGCTCTTGGTATCATCGATCAAAAAGTGCACAAAAAGCTATGAAAATGACGGCACTACGCCTCCACCAGTTGAGAAGTCGGTAATGGGCGATATCTTGTTTGAACGTGACTTGCAAGCTGAAAAGTAAAAGGCTGATGAGCTATATCTTTGGTAGAACGCTATTTGAAAAATATATGGACGCTATCAAAGCCTCAAGAGATATCCACAACCCAGAGCTTGCACGTGAAGCGGTTGTGGCAGCTATCAAAAAGAAGATGACCCTAGATATGCTGAGTGTGTGGCACTTTTGCATAACGACATCTATCTAAAATACGCAAAAGCTGGTAGTACTTTGCGATCGATGTTGATAGCGAGGTTTGGAGTAAGATGATTCAAGTTTATAAAGCTACAAAAAGGCATATGGACGACAACGAAAAGCTTCCACGCGAGCTAAAGGAGATAAAGTTTTCTCCGCCTGCGTGGGACACGGCGTTGGTACGATTGATTTTTGCGAGAAGATCTTAGAGCTAAGCGATGAGGAGTGATGAGATGATCAAGCTCAGGCGAATATTTGAATGGATCGAGAAATTGCAAGTATTTTTGAGTTGAAGATTTGTTTGCTGAGCATATCGCTAGACTCTTACCACAGCTTTTGGAGTGTAAGCTTAAAAGAGTACAGCAATTTAAAAGAGGGTATGATATCGTGCTTAGGAAGGACTTTTTGATGAAAAAGGCCATCCTTTGCATCAGTAATCTATGCGTGGCGATGATGATGTGGGCAATGAAGTCGGTCGCATCGTGAGAGCAGGAGCTAAAAAGTGGAAGGTCTTTTTGGGCAAGATGTGCCTGAGAATGAATTTTCAGCTATTAGAGATTTTGCACCTGATATCTTGATAGTAGTCGATGCTATGAGTGGTTTGATGAGGATAAAGATAGGTTTTTGACCTAAGTGACGATAGAGACTACATCTACTCAACCCACAACCTCCCAACGCCAGTGCTTTTAAGCTATTTGCGAGTAAATTGCTCCAAAGACGCTTTTCTTGGCATTAGTGTCTTGCTTGAAAATGTCCTTGATTTTGAAGAGGGTCTAAGCGAGCAGGCTAAAAAGTGCGAGAAAAGCCTTTTTAAGAATTGTAGAGATTGATAAAAGAGTTTAGTTGAGTTAGTAAGTAGCCAAATTTTAATCTGGGGTTTACTAAAAGATAAATTTGATCGTTTTGGATTTGAAATTAGTGTAAACCAGTTTTAGACATTACAGTACGACGCTAAAATCTCTATCTTTGGCACTGCTTCTTTGCTTTTATTTCTTATAGATCAAAGAAGGTCAAATAAAAGGAGACGTGATGTAAATCCGGCAGAAACCGCTCAAAGCGGTGCTCAAAGTTCTATGGAGCATAAAGCTCATACGCCACTTATGGCATTATATTTCTTGCTATCATGGCTGGAGCTGCTATTGCAATGGGTGATATTTCTTTTGAGCCTCACTCAACAGTTGGTATGGCTGAAAAACAGTCTCATCGGTCTTTCAAACTTCATCGGTGGTATCACATTTAGCTGCGGCCTCATGATGGTTGTATTTTTAGGTGGTCACCTATTTACTAGCTCTGTTTTAAGCGGTGTTAGTGCGTATGGTGATTGCCACTTGGCAAAACCATGACTACTGGGTAATCGTTTGGATATTTAACTTCGTTGGCGGTGCATTGATCGCTTATATGTACTACTACCTGGTTTGCCACTAAAGTATGACGGCTACATCTTGCAACACTTCGTGCCAGCAGCTATTGGCAAGATCACAGCACCATTTCATGAGCTATTTCTTCGTGGTATCTTTTGTAACGTCTTTGTTTGTATGTCTATCTGGACTGCGACAAGCGAGAGCAACCTATCTGGTGATCTTTTTGCCATTATGTGGATGATCGGCGCATTCGTTGCTTGCTCAATGGAGCACTGCGTTGCAAATATGTTCATCATCACTGAAGCTATCATCTCTAAAAGCTCACTATTATGGCAGCGAAGTGGTGGCGATATCAACGCTGCAGCAGCTTTACTTCACACTACAGCTGATAAACTAGATGTCATCAACTGGACCATTTCTTAAGCAAAAACTTTGCTTCCAGTTACACTTGGTAACATCTGCGGTGGTCTTTTCTTTGTTGGTCTTGTTGGCTTCATGGCTAATCTGTGATATGAAGAGCAATAAACTCCCTTTTAGTCTTTGCTTTTATGGCAAAGGTAACTACAAATCTCTCTTTTTACCTTAAAAAGTTTCAAAAATCTCTTATTTTTCATCTAAAAATGTCACACTAATTTTGATTATCGTTTTAACTCTGTTTTATTTGAAAAGATTGTGACATTTTGGGTTTAAAATGTCTTAGTTAATAAATTGAGAGCAATAATAAAGCTAAAGTAATATAATCCCACGAAAAAGGAGAGCTTAGAGTACCTTTAATGCATTTTTACTGGCATTATATTTGTTCTTGCTCCTATTTTTACGCTATTTGTCAGAATTTACAACAACTACTTTTTCATTTTATACGGCATAAACAGAGTATTTCAATGTGATTTTTGTGGATAATGTGCCTTTTTGTGGCTTTTACCTGTGTTTTTATATTTGGATATTGTTTCTTTTACGCGCCATTTGGAGATAAATTTTAGAGCCTTTTTATCTGCTCTTGCTTGTGCTGCGACTCAGTTGGTATCCTGATTTTGGACGAAGCTTGGGCGAGGCTTATTTTATGAGTAAGCCACTCGAGATGGATCTATCTTCCATTTACAAAAGCGAGCAAAAACAAGCGGCAAAGTCCTTTATGACGGACGAAGAAAATTATTTTTCTAGAAGTGACAATGATAAAGTCGTTAAACTTTCAAAGTAAAGTTTTACCTTTATTTAGTTACAAGTGGCATACAGATTTAAAGGTTTAAAATGCGTATAAAACTTCCACACGTACCTTATGTCTCACATAAAATAGCAATAGATCTTTTTAAACTGTGGTTTTGTAAAGTTAAACAAAGGTATCGAGCCAATCGTAGCAAAAGCAAGTGAAATTTTAACTACTGACGTTCAAAAAGAAAGAGCGCTAGATGAGCGAGTAAATGAGCTTTTAGAGAAAAACGAGGACGAGATGCAAACTATGCAAATCGACCGCAAAAATATGTTTTTGGCTCGTTAAAAAGAAACTTGCTGGCGAGTGACGTCATTTTAACTCATGAAGATAGATTTAGTAATGTCGCCCATAAGATACTTGAAGCTATCTGGAAGAGCGATTTGGTCGAAAGTATAACGTATCAGAAAATCGCGTGAAAAATGTCATTTATAGCTCGATAGATGAGTATCTAAAAAGTTATGAGAAGATAGAAGATAGCGTCTATGAGATGATGCAAAACTACAAACGCAAGCTTATCCCTGGAACTGATGAATACGACCTGATTTTCGAGCGTTTGTATCAAGATGAGCTTAAAAAGAGGAATGCTTTAATGAAAGCTTATATTTACATTGAAAACGGCGTTTTTAGAGGCAAAAGCCTTTGGTGCTCACGGCGAGTGCTGCAGGCGAGCTCGTTTTTAATACCTCTATGACTGGCTATGAGAGAGATCATGAGCGATCCAAGCTATGCTGGTCGGTTTATCGTCTTTACTATGCGAGATCGGCATCGTTGGCATAAACGAAGATGATATGGAGCCTTAGATTCATGCAAGTGGCGTCATAATGAGAAACTACAATGAAATCCCTCAAACTACCGCTCGCAAAAAGTCTTTGAGCCGATGTTTCGAAGAGCAGAGCGATTGGCGTTTATGACGTTGATACTAGATATTTGACAAAGATGCTACGTGATGAAGGCGCTTTGATGGCCTATATCTCAACGCAGATAAGCGACAAAGACGAGCTAAAACGCAGGCTTGAAAGTAGCGGACGCATAGAAAATATAAACTACGTAAAAACAGTCAGCGCAATGGATGAGTACGAGCACAAAAAGGCGCTTGGGATAGAATGTAAAGTCATATAAGCCGCTAAAAAGTATCGGCAAAAAGATAGCTGTTTTTGACTTTGGCGTAAAGAGAAACATCCTAAATGAGCTATGCGAAACTGGTCTTGAGGTCATCGTCGTACCACACGATACTAAGGCTGAAGTTTTGATAGATAAATTAAAAATGGCGAGATAAACAGGGTATTTTTATCAAATGGTCAGGCGAGCCGAAAAGATTAAAAGGCTGAAATCGCCGAGATTAAGAAGATGATAGAGGCTAAAAATCCCGATATTTGGCATCTGCCTTGGACATCGCTGCTTTCAAATGCCTTTGGATACGAGACATATAAACTCAGTGGTCAGCATGGAGCAAACCATCCAGTCTTAATTAGAGACAAAAGCGATCAGAGATAACAACGCAAAAATCACAACTACAACGTGCCAGAGAGCATCGCTGAAGTAGCGAGTTGTGACACATAGAAATGGTTTGACAACACGATCGAGGGTGTAAGATACAAGGACTATCCGATCTTCTCGGTGCAACATCACCCAGAAGCAAGCAGCGGTCCCTAACGAGAGCAAATATATATTTAAAGCAGTTTTTAGAAATTACATAATATGCAAAACATAAGCCTTTACATGATTATCTCAGTTGCGATTTTTGAGCAGCTTTGAGTCATGTCATCGGCATGTGTAGCGGGTTTTTGAGCTTGCAAGCTCTATTTTTAAAAGGCAAAAGCAAAGGTGAGTACAATGCTAAGCACGCTTTATAACCTAGCTAAGATTACTGCTTATGTGGCTTTTGGGAGCTTTGTTTGGCGCTTTTGGAGCAGCTATTGAGTTTTAGGTATGCAAGCAAGAGGCGTGATATTTTTTCATAGTTGGCCTAGTGATCGCATTTATTGGCATCGCTTACTTTCTTTTTTAGGGGCGAGCTTTTAAAAAGTTTGCTGAGAGCGACGCACAATTTATAGTAAAAAAATGGCAAAAACAAGCGTGCAAAGAGAAATTGGAAATTCTTGCTACTTGGCTTTTTAAATGGGCTTTTGCCTTGCGGCGTGGTCTATTATTTCTTAGCGCTTGGGGTTTTAGCGCAAATGTGACTGACGCATCCTGATAATGCTTATCTTTGGGCTTTGCACCTTACCAGCGATGTTGCTAGATAGCTTTGTTTTTGGCTTACTAAGAGAAAATTTAAAAGAGATCATGTTTAAGCTCTCAGCTTGCATAATGATCTTAAACGGACTTTATCTATCATTTTTAGGATATAGAGCAAATGCCTAGTTTAAATTGATGAAAATTTTCTATCAAGTAGCGATGGCATGAGGATTGCTAAACTTGCGATGATGGGCGAGATGATGGCAAATATAACTCACCAGTGGAAGCAGCCGCTAAATGAGCTAAGCTTTTAGTTTTATATAAGATGAAAAAGCTAGCGCGCAGCGAAGATGGCAGTTATCGGCTCTTATGAGAGGCTATGCAGATCATAAAGTATATGTCAGAAACTACTGATGAGTTTAGCTCGTTTTTAAATCAAACACACTTTCTCAAGGCTAGCCTAGCAGACGCAGCTCGAGCATCGATACAGATCGTAAAAAGGCGTGATGAAAAAGAGGGCATTCATATAGAGCTTGAGGTGCTAGGGGGACTCAAAATTATGGTCACAAAAATCAGGCTCATGCAAGTCATCATCAGTTACTAAATAACGCAAAAGACGCACTCGAGTTACAAAAAGATAGAAGATAAAAAATATAAAAATAAAAGATTGATAGCGATGAGAGTCGCTTACCCTAAGCGTAGAAGATAACGGTGGTGGCATAGATAAAAATGTGATAGATGAGATATTTAAGCCATATTTTACCACCAAAGAAGATGCCAAAGGCACTGGCTTAGGACTTTATATGTCAAAGCAAATGATCGATCAATTTAACGCAGAAATAACAGCGGGCAACAGCGATAATGGAGCCTGTTTTTAATAAAGTTACCACACAAAGGAGAGATAGATGAATAGAAATTACAAAGAACCTAACGGTTTTGCTTGTCCGAAGACGATAGCGACAACAAAAAGATCATGCACGATGTGCTAAGTGACAATTTTGAGAAAAGTTTTTACTGCTCAAAATGGTGATGAAGGTTTTAATTAAAAATACAACCCAAAATATGGTAATTACAGATGTATTTATGCCAATTAGTGATGGACTTGATATGACAAGAATATATCAAAGAAATTTCTAAAGACACACCTGTCATCGTCCTAAGTGCGCATAGCGAAAAAGAGAACTTTATTAAAGGCTATCGATGTTGGCGTTGATAAGTATCTCATAAAACCTATCATGGCAGATGATCTTTTTAAAAACGATAGAAAATGTCGCAAAAAGCAAGATAGAAACTGCAAACATCATCAAGTTGCAAACGGATATAGCTTTAATAAGATCAAGCGCGTACTTATCAGAGACGGTGTTGAAAATTTCACTTACTAAAAAGAGCTTGCATTTATCTCACTCTTTGATAAAAAGACTTGGTACGCTCGTGCTTCATGATGAGATCAAAAAGCGTCGTTTGGGTTGGCGAGAGCGTTACTGAAGCAGCTATCAGAACCTTTGTTAAGCGCGTTAGAGACAAAGTTGGCAACAACTTTTATAAAAATGTCCGGGACTTGGTTACAAAATAGACAGAAGACTTTCTTAGTTAATGAGAATTTATATTAATTAAGTTTTATAGTCCTTATACTTTAAAAATAACGAATCATTAATATACGGTAACTAGGAGGATATTTATGCGACCATCTCAGCTACTACACTATGATTATAGTGTAGCAAAGCTATTATGTTTGCCACGATACTCTTTGGTATCATAGGCATGGTTGTTAGCGTAGTTATAGCTTTTCAAATGGCCTGTCCAGAGCTTAACTACATAGCCGGCGAATATTCGGCGTTTGGGAGGTTGCGTCCTCTTCATACTAATGGCATCATTTTTGGCTTCATGCTCTCAGGCATCTTTGCCACTGGTACTACATCGGACAGCGTGTTTTAAAGGTCTCGATGAGCGAGTCGCCATTTTTGATGTTTATCGGCAAGCTTCACTTTTGGCTATATATGCTTGTTATGGTTTTAGCTGTTGTTACGCTTTTTATGGGCGAGAGCACAGCTAAAGGAGTACGCCGAGCTGAGTGGCCACTAGATATCGCAGTGGTCGTTGTTGGGTACTTTGGGGCGTTAGTATATTTGGCCTCATCGGTATCCGCCGCGAAAAAGACACTTTACATCTCAGTTTGGTACTACATCGCTACATTTCTTTAGGCGTTGCGATGCTATATCTATTTAACAACATGGAAGTTCCAACAAGACTTGTTAGCGGATATGGCTCATGGCTACACTCTGTCTCTATGTACGCTGGCTCAAACGACGCTTTGGTTCAGTGGTGGTACGGTCACAACGCGGTTGCATTTGTTTTTACAGTGGCGATCATCGCTCAAATTTATTATTTCTTACCAAAAGAGAGCGGTCAGCCGATATTTTCATATAAACTATCGCTATTTTCATTTTGGGGTCTGATGTTCATCTACCTTTGGGCTGGCGGACACTCACCTCATTTACTCTGCAACGCCTGATTGGATGCAGACTATGGGTTCCGTCTTTTCTATCGTTTTGATCCTGCCTTCATGGGGTTCAGCGATAAATATCCTTCTTACGATGAAGGGCGAGTGGGCGCAGCTTAGAGAGAGTCCGCTTATTAAATTTATGGTTCTAGCTTCGACATTTTATATGTTCTCAACACTTGAAGGCCCGATACTTTCTATCAAGTCTGTAAATGCCCTAGCGCACTTTACTGACTGGGTACCAGGACACGTTCACGACGGCGCTCTTGGATGGGTTGGCTTTATGATCATGGCGGCACTTTATCACATGACGCCGCGCGTGTTTAAGCGTGAAATTTACTCAAAGTCGCTAATGGAAGCTCAGTTTTGGATACAAACAACAGGTATCGTCTTATACTTTGCATCTATGTGGATCGCTGGTATCACACAAGGTATGATGTGGAGAGCGACTGATAGCTACGGAAATTTACTCTACTCGTTTATAGACACGGTAGTCGTGCTTATCCCATACTACTATATAAGGGCTATTGGCGGACTTCTTTATCTAGTTGGCTTCTTGATGTTTGCTTATAACATCTACAAATCAACTTCTGCTAAAGCTATCTTAGCAGAGCCAAAAAGCGCTTCGCCTATGGGCGGCGGGGCAAAAGCTAGCGCGGAGGTGATGTGATGTTTGCTTGGTTAGAAAAAAATCCATTCTTTTTTGCAGTTTGCGTCTTTATAGTCATCGCTTACGCTGGCATAGTTGAAATTGTACCAGACTTTGCAAACAGAGCTAGACCGCTTGAGGGCACAAAGCCTTACACCGTTTTAGAGCTAGCTGGCAAAAACATCTATATGCAAAATGGCTGCAACACTTGCCACTCTCAAATGATCCGTCCGTTTAAAGCTGAGACTGATAGATACGGCATGTATTCACTAAGTGGCGAATTTGCCTATGATCGTCCGCACCTTTGGGGCTCAAAAAGAACAGGACCTGACCTTATGCGTGTGGGTAACTATAGAACGACTGACTGGCATGAAAATCACATGCTAAATCCAGCCTCAGTAGTGCCAGGCTCGATCATGCCAGCATATCCATTTTTATTTAAGAAAAATGCTGACATCGAGACTGCTTACGCTGAAGCGCTAACGGTTAAAAAGGTCTTTAACACGCCTTATGACGAAAAAGATATGCCAGCTCTTGGCACGCTAGAGCAGACAAATGCTAATGTCAAGGCTGAGGCTGCAGCTATCGTTGAAAATATGAAAGATGAGCAGGTAAAAAGTGCTTTTGCAAAAGGTGAAATTCGCCAGATCGTAGCACTGATCGCTTATCTAAATAGCCTAAAGTAGGAGCGTAAGATGGAGAACATTAGAGAGTTTCAAGCTTATGGCTATTTTTTCTTGACAGCATTTTTGGCGATCACTTTGTATGCTTATTTTTTTCATCTTTATAAGAGCGAAAAAACTGGTAGAAGAAACTACGAAAAGTACTCAAAACTAGCGCTTAACGATGAGATCGGTGGCGGGAATACAGAGCGTAAGGCTACAAAGGAGAGCGTATGCAATGGCTAAATTTAGAAGATAATGTAAATTTACTAGCTCTTATAGGAGCGGCTCTAATCATCGTGCTTACCATCGTTGTAGCTGGTAGGTATGTGGGGCAGATGAAGGTTAAAAAAGATGAGAGCGTTGAGCTTAGCGAGCACAACTGGGACGGCATAGTGAGTACAAAAACCCTGTCCCACTTGGCTGGGCGGTCGTCTTTTACTAGCGCTAGTTTGGGCGATCTGGTACTATTTGCTGGGCTATCCTCTAAATTCTTACTCACAAATCGGCGAGTATAACAAAGAGGTTAAAGAGGCAAACGCCAAATTTGAAAAAGAGTATGCAAATCCAAGCAAAGAGACGCTTCACGCTATGGGCGAAAGTATCTATCTTGTGCAGTGCTCAGCATGTCACGGCATCTGCAGGCGATGGCATAGGCGGCAAGGCTGCACCGATTACAAGTGGGGCAGTGAAAAAGGCATAGTTGAGACCATACTAAATGGCTCAAGGGCTTGATTATCCAATGGGTGAGATGCCAGCAGGCTTAGCTGACGCTGATGGCGCTAAGGCGATCGCAGCATACGTGGCTAAAGAGATAAGCGCGATAAAAAGCACTAAAAATGAAAATTTAGTAGCCACTGGCAAAGAGCTTTATGCTGCATGTGCGTCGTGCCACGGCGAAGATGGCAAGGGCATGGATGGCATGTCGGTTGATCTTAGCAAATATGGCTCGGCTAGTTTTGTAGCTGACGTGCTAAATCGCGGCAAAAAGGAGCGATCGGCACTATGCCTACACTAATGATGGCAGGCTAAATGAGATCAGCAAAGCGCAGTTGGCGAGTACGTCATATCGCTATCAAAGGGCGAATAATGGAAAATAAAAATAGAAACATCTTTGCCTTAAACGGCATTGGCGGATTTTTAATAGCGGTGGTGCTTTTGCTCTCTATCCTAGCGGTGCTGCACATACGTTGGCATCGGCTTGCAAAAAGAGGTCGCAACCAAGCCTTACTCACTAAAAGATGCAGCTAGCATCGAGATGAAGAGCGTAGATAACGCTAAACACGTCATTGTAAAGGAGTAGCGATGCTAGGCATAATAGAAAAAGCCATTATCCTGCTAATAGTCGTCGCAGGCGCCATTTGTGCCTGGTCGGTGCTTACACTAAATCACCTATTTGTAGGTTAAAGCTGAAGATTGCACTCATTTTTATCATTTTGCTGTGGCAAAATTTGGCTTGGAGTGCAAATTTTGTTATCAATGATGATGGAATTTTAAGCCAAAAAGTGAGCCAAAAACTAAATGAGATCGGCAGTGAGCTTTATCAAAAAAGTGGCATAAATTTAGTAGTTGGTGTATATAAAGATGGCGAGCTGGACACGCTTTTTAAAGAGCAAATTAAGCTCGCCTTTTTGTATTTTAGCACTCATAAAAGATAAGCAAAAGGTTGAAATTTTTAGCGATACAAACACTTCAAAGCTCTTTAACAAAGAGCAAATTCTAAGTGTAAATCCAGAATCAGGCACCATTATCCCCATTTTAGTCTCAAAAAATGGCAAAGATGTCTATAACGCTGCTATCTTAAACGGCTACGCTGATATCGCCGAGCAGATCGCTGAGAGCTTAAATTTAAAGCTAGAAAGCGGCATCGGTAGCTCAAACAAAACGACCTTAAATTTTTTACGAATTTTCATCTACGGCTTGATCGCATTTTTCGTGCTCATCATCTTTTATAAAAAGGTAAAAAATGGCTAAAAAGAGCTTTTGGCCTTATGGCATCGTGCTTAGCATAGTCGCTATCATCTTGACTTGCGCCGCAACCATCGTTGTTGCGATCAACAACCCAGTCGAGGATGGATAGCTGCTTATAGTGCAAAGTCATCAAAGCGTCGATGAAAACATCACATTTATAAAAGAGAGCGAGGCTAGATTTGATGAGAAATTTGACCTTAAATTTGAGCCAGAATTTAAAGGCCTGCAGGGTAAGTTTAAATTTCTCCTAACGCCAAAAAAATGGCGAAATTTTCAAGCCTTAGCTATGAATTTTACTAACCCGCCCACAAACAAACAAAGATAACAAAACACTAAATGCCTCATGGCAGAAAATGAGCTTGTAAGCGAGGTGTTGGCTCTAAAAAGGGGCAGGTGGCAGCTACTTTTTAAGGCTAAGCGACAAGACAGATACGAGATATTATCAAATTTGATTTTAACGCTACAAGATAGGCTAAATTGCATCTAAAGTTTTTGCTGGGTCAAAACCAAATGAAATTACCTAGCCAATCGCTAAAACGCCATGATCAAACCTCTTTAAAGCCAAATGTAGCCCGAACGCTTGCTGAGTTGTGACGTACTCTTCATGTATAGATGAGCGGCGAGCATTTTTAGTATCTAGCTTTTCATCTTTTAACAAATTTTCATCCACAAAGATGCCAACTATCTTGCAAGTAACGATGCAAAAATCACTCTTTTATCTCGCACTTTTTCGACGATCGTTTTATCTGTATCTTGCACTCTTTTATGCGCGCGCTTTGGTTTTGGCGCTCAAATTGCGCAATATAAACCCGGCGGCGCGAAACTACCGAACCTAGCAAGATAGCGAGCTTGTCGGCGTAGGCAAAGGCGTCCGTGTCGTTGTAGGCTGGGCCGTTAATGAAAAGAGCTCATCAGCAAATCCTGCCGCAAAGTACGGCGATGCCGTAAAAGCTGGATGAAATTTGACCCTCGGGTAGCTTGGCTAGCAAATTTGATCGCTAAAAAGCTAAAATCAAAATACCCCGACTTTGCTTGCCGACGAAAGCCCCAGCGCCGTGCCCTAGCGCGACCGGAGACAGAAATCTCGTCCAGTCCGACGCCTCGCAGCGAGATGCCTGCGTTTACGAAGGCAAATATCGGCAGCACGCCAAACGCCACCCAGCCGTGCAGGTCGTGCTCGATGCTTTTTAGCATAGATTTGCCGGGCTCGTCTTTAAAGCTAAGCGGTATGAAAAAGGCCGCCACGACGCCGGCAAGCGTGGCGTGAACGCCTGATTTTTAGCACTGCTACCCACATCACCGCGCCTACGATTAGATAGGCCGCCTTGCTCTTTACGCCGAGTCTGTTTAGCGCGAAAAGCGCGGCTAGGCAAACGCTCGCGACCGCAAGCATTTGGGCACTAAGCTCGCTCGTGTAAAATAGCGCGATAATCACGATCGCGCAAAGGTCGTCGACGATCGCTAGCGTCATGAGAAGGTACTCAAAACCTAGTCGGTACGCGAGGCCCGAGTGAGCTCAAAATCCCCAGAGCAAACGCGATATCCGTCGCCGTCGGTATCGCCCAGCCGCCAAGCGCGAAGGAGTCGTGCTTTCGTAAAAAGATAGAAGATAACCGCGGGCACTATCAGGCCGCCTGCCGCGCCGATGGCAGGCAGCGCGATTTGCGACAGATTTTTAGCTCGCCCTCCAGCACCTCGCGCTGAGCTCAAGTCCGATGAGAAGAAAAAAATACCGCCATCAATCCGTCGTTCACCCACAAGATCAGGGGTTTGCTTGAGTCCGTCATTCGCCCGGAAAGCTCTGCGGTAAATTGGTCTTTAAAATTCGTTGTAAAAATCGCTCAAAAACGTATTTTTGACACAGTAGCGCCGCGACCGTAGCGACCATCAGCAAAATCCCGCCGCTGGCTTCGTGTTTTAAAAACTCTTTTATTCCGCCCATTTTGCTTCCTTTTTATAAATCTTTGGCGATTATAGCGTATTTTTGACGCTCGCATAAAATCGGGCGACCTGGCTATAATCAAGTTCAATTAAAGGTGATTTGAGTAGACGCGTCGCTGTCAGTTTGCCGTGCCGCGCTTTGCGGGAGCGGGACGCTGGCACGGTTTTTATAGATTAAGGGCGAAAATGATCGAAAGTACTAGATATATGTAAGCGTGCAAAGGCTGTTTGCTGCGGCGAGACTTGTAGAGACTAAATTTGCACAAAAAGTTTTAGCCAGGGGTCAAAAACTGAAAATTTCGCAAAGCAAAACGCCTCAAACCTCTTTTAAAACGCCGTAAGCCCAGACGTGCTAGTTTTAACGTACTGCTTTATAGATTAGAGGCGATACTTTTAGTATCGATCTTTTCATCTTTAACAAACTCATCCACAAAGATGCAACTATCCTGCAAGCGACGTGCAAACCATCCTTTATCTCACACTTTCACGATCGTTTCTATCTGATCTTACACTTGATGCGCTTTTTGCCTTCGCACTGCTCTTTTGAGATGCACCGCCCAATTATCACTTTCGTAGCTGCTATCGCAAGGGCTTTTGCCCTCTGGCAGGTCCTCATCGCCTGTGGTCATCTTTTTATGGCTTCAGCAAGCTCATCACGTAGGTAGCGTGATGTCTGAGCCATCTGGATATTTTTATAGCCTGTTATCAACTCGATGCCGCACCACGTATCTCCCTAGCGTCCAAGAGGATGAAACACGGTGATATCATCTCGCCCTTTTTGATCTTTTGTGGTGGCAAGCAGACAGGAAAGCCGTAGTAAAAAGCCAGATCTGTTTAACTCTTTATGCATTTTTGCTCCTTTTGTATTGTAGCCCCAGCACTTTAAAGGCTTAGTCCCTAATGAATTGAGAAAATTTTTTCAAAGCTTAGCATAGTGAGAAAAAGCGCTCTTTTATCAGCTTTGGCTATCATTTTTGAAAATCTAAGAGAGAAAAATGCGCAATCTAAATCAACTTTTTCGTCTTTACAAACTCGCGTAAGATCAGAATTTAACGCTGGTTTTTAATGACGAGCTAATCTCAAAAAGTCTAGCATCGCTGAGTTTTACAAAAAGGCTGTTTTGTAAATGGCCGCTTTGAGATGTGACTAGCACCTACAGCTGGTGCTTATGAACAGAGCCCTAGTGCCAGCGTCAAAGAGGCAAACTCGGTGCTTAAAAATCCCAACTGAGTTTTGAGTTTTTCGAAAAACAACGACTATCTTTTCAGTTTTTTAAAGAGCTTGCCATCAGCAAAAAGAGCATTGCTGAGATACAATTAACGACATTTACGCTGATTTTTGAGGAGCATCTAAGCATGCTTGAAGCGGTTTTAAAAAGAGTATGAGAGCTGCTTTGATAAAGAAGATCTTTATGATGATATAACCTGCCAGCATCTACTCGATAAATGAAAGCTACATAAAGTTTTAGTGAAAATTCACTGCACATTGATGGCATTTAAGCGAGTTTGAGTGGGTACTTACTAGAAAAATCTCAAAAACTAACCACCTAAAAATTATCTTTTCAAACTAGCGTTTTTAATAAAAACCAATCGAAAAGATAAGGCAAATTTCAGCCATTAGCGAGTTTGAAAACTATAAAAATATGAGCTAAATTTTGAACACAAACGAGCTAGTCTGCTTAGAAAATATCACAAGTCGAGCCAGTTTAGTAAGAAATTTTCGCCACAAGAAGCTTTGCAGTGCGCTTATGCTATGGCAAAAAGGCGAGCGAGTTTAGTGCGTGAGGGCATAAAGCCCGAAAATATCGCTGTCATCTTGCCAGATGAGGGCTTTGAGTGAGATTTTAAGGCTTCATGATAGCGCTAAGATTTGCTAACTACGCCATGGGCGAGAGCTTTAAAAATACAAGGTACTGAGGCGCTTTACTACATCACAAGAGCGATCAATGAAGAGGCAAGTCAGCTTTTTGATCAAAAGCAGTGTGAGCTACGAGGAGCTTGGCTTTATTTTAAGCGACTGGCGTGAGCGAGCAGCTTTTTGAGAAAGTTAGGGCTAGCTATTTTGAGGCGTGAATTGCTAAATTGAAAGAGCTAATAGATGAGCTTTGGTGCTGAAAATGAGCCAGATGCGAAAAGCTCACTACTTGAGCTTTTGAGGATGGAGAATTATGCAGGTATTTTAGCTTTAGCCTAAAACAGCTAGTGAGATTTTCACTAAATATCTCGCGCCTAAGCATCGATGACGTGGGCGGCGGAAGATCAGCGTCATGGGCATGCTAGAGAGCCCGCGGGATGAGTGATGGCGTTATCATGGTTGATTTTAACGACAACTTCATCCCAGCAAAGCGCAAATGAGATGTTTTTAAACTCAAAAGTGAGGCAAAAAGCCGGGCTATAAGCTACATTGAGCGTGGAATTTGCAGAGATTTTACTACGAAAGCCTCATAAATAACGCCAAAAAGTGGCGATAAGTGTGCGCAAATGAAATGAGAAACATACCTTCAAGATTTTTAAAAGAGTACTCAAAACGATAAAAGATGAGAAAAATTGGCGACGAGGCCTATTTGAAAGCTATTTTTAAAAAGGAGTTGCGAGCTTAAATTGAAGTGACGATGAGGTTATTTTTAGAGCATGATTTTTCGCAAAATCCCACTCTGTTTTTCGACGCAATTTATTTCATCTGCCCAAGAAAAATATACTACACAAAGATAGCTCATAGATGCGCCAAAAGCTATTGCAAGTGAGCTTGGCACAAGCAAGAAATAGCGTTCATAACGCACTTTTGAATACTATACGAGTGAGTTTTATAAGCAAAAATAACACCTTTGATCTAGCCGTTTTTAAAGAGATGCTAGCAAAGCAAAATCTTACGCCACTTGAGTTTGAAATGGACGCATAAATTAAAAGAGTATAAAAGTACGAAAACGAGCGTTTAAGGGCTGGTTTAGAGTGCTTGAGTGCGAAAAAGAGGTGCAAAGCGAGTTTTGCGGCGTGCAGATAAAGGGATTTATCGATGGGATCGACGTTGGCGCAAACGGCGACATGCTTACTTGATTACAAAAACGGGCGAGGCAAATGTAAATTCGCTCCAACTTGCATTTTACGAAGCACTTTACGGCGAGGCAGAGGTGCGAAGTGCTACTATGCCCCTAAAAACGAGCCTAGCTAGTTAGCTCTAAAAAGCGTAGAGGATCTAAGCTGGCGAGGATAGAAAAGCTAAAAAGCATAAACAAAACCAAGATAAATTTCGAAAGAAAGAGGCGGTGCTTGCGCATTTTGCGAATACGTCTACACTTTGTGGGAGAGAGTTATGAGATTTTCTAGCCCAAAAGCAAGCGCTGGAGCAGTGAGACCTTTGCGCTAGCGTTCGCTACATCGCTTTTGGTGCTTCGAGGCGAAAAATATAAACGAGATCGTCGCTCTAACTTTTACAAAAAGCACAGACGAGATGAAAGAGCGCATAATCGCTACTTTTTGGACTTGCAAAACAAAAAGGGCGAGCTTGAAGCGGTGCGCAGGAGCGATATAAACCAAGATGAGGCGATAAAAAGGCGAGATGGAAGCGCGTCTTTTTGCAAAGCGAGCTAAGAACGTATACATTTGATGCAGTTTTTCTCTGGGATTTTGAAAGAAAATTAGCAAAATGTAGGCATTAGCCCTGATTACAGCGTGCAAGATAGCCTGCAAGATCTGGCGTGAAAAATTTGTAAAGAGGCGAGCAAGGATAAAAACTTCTGTGAGCTAGCCTTAATGATGATCATTTCAGCCAAAAGAGGCTAGCTTTTTCGCAGACTTTGGCGAGTACTATGGAGAGCTTTTGGCGGCGAGCTAAAAGATAGTGGTGCAAGCTATCCAGATGATAGCAGGTAAGGGCGGCGCAGAGCGATAAATGAGCATATAGCCTTGCAAAATGGCGCTAGCGATGTGGCTAAAAGACATTTGGTGAGCAGAATTGACTGAGCTATTTAAGAGTAAGGTTTTGCTAGAAAAGCCTGAGACTACTGCGCACTTTTTAAGCAAATGTACACCCAGAGCTTGATAGGCTCTTTTGAGCTAAAGAGGCAGACCAGCATCATTTAGAGGTCGAAAAGTATAGGGCTGAAAGTGGCTTTTAGCTGACTTTTAAAGCTTTATAAGGCGTCAAATTAGAGCTAAACAAGGAGATAAATGCGCTAAGTTTTGCTGATATAAACAAGCTGGGTTTTTAAGCTTTTTGGTGCAAAGCTTGGGATAAAGAGAACGCTTTATTTTGAAGCGATGGCAGGATAGATCACCTCTTAGTCGATGAGTTTCAAGATACAAACGTGATCAGTACGGATCATCTTGCCCGCTCATCGCTGAAATCGTCTCTGGATACAGACAAAACAGGCTTGGGAGCTCTTTTACGTGGGCGACACGAAGCAGAGCATCTATCAGTAGGGGTGGCAAAAGGAGCTTTTGACAAAGCTTGGAGATGATTTTACTCAGATAGATATAGAGAATTTGTAGCAACTACCGCAGCTTTAAAGGCTTTGGTGGTGTAACAACGCCGTTTTGGAAGAAATCATCAGATATGGGCTATGTGCGTAAC